>ERZ1023241.16-NODE-16-length-117488-cov-22.225882_pt1 | contig 117488 bp, 107 predicted proteins | sample MGYA00380455_ERZ1023241 | MGnify/ENA primary metagenome ERZ1023241 (study PRJEB33173, sample SAMEA4830304) | metagenome | study: EMG produced TPA metagenomics assembly of the PRJEB25223 data set...
AAATTTGGCTCAATTAGGGGCGCTTTGCATTTCAAATCTTTGTGCAACAAAGCCCTTGAATATTATAAAATAATTCTAAATTGGGTCTTCTTCTTGGAAAGCCCAATAAATATAGTCGAGAAATGCTTTAAAATATGGCAGAATAGGCGGTTTTTAAAGTTTTTAGAGGATTGGCATTATGCGCTTTGTTGATGAAGCAGTCATTACCGTAGAGGCTGGCGACGGTGGCAATGGCGTAGCCAGTTTTCGCCGTGAAAAGTTCGTACCATTTGGTGGTCCAGATGGTGGTGATGGTGGTCGTGGCGGCAGCATTTATATTCAGGCTGACGACGACACGAGTACCCTTGTAGATTATCGTTATACCCGTAAATTTCGCGCTGAACGTGGTAAAAACGGTGCTGGCGCAAACTGTGCTGGTCGTGGTGGCGAATCAGTTATTTTAAAAGTTCCTGTGGGAACAACTATCGTCGATTCAGAATCTGGCGATATTATTGGCGATCTGGTTGAAGACGGCCAGAAAGTATTAGTGGCACATGGTGGCCAAGGTGGTTTGGGTAATACCCACTTCAAATCATCGACCAACCGTTCTCCGCGTAAATGTACGCATGGTACCAAAGGCGAATTCCGTGAAATCCGTCTTGAGCTGAAAGTACTGGCTGATGTGGGCTTGCTTGGCATGCCAAACGCAGGTAAATCAACCTTTATCCGTGCAGTTTCTGCTGCAAAACCAAAAGTGGCAGATTATCCATTTACGACCATGGTACCTAATCTGGGTGTAGTGGATGCGGATCGTCACCGTTCATTTGTAATGGCGGATATTCCAGGTCTGATCGAAGGTGCGGCAGAAGGTGCAGGTCTCGGGATTCGCTTCCTGAAACATTTGGCACGTACCCGTATTCTGCTTCACATTGTCGATGTTCAACCGATTGACGGTTCAGATCCAGCTTACAATGCCAAAGCGATTTTGAATGAGTTGCAAAAATTCTCCCCAACACTTTCAAAATTACCGGTGGTATTGGTTCTGAATAAGGTCGATCAGCTTGCTGTAGATACTCGCGATGAATGGTGTAATCACATTCTTGAAGAATTGCAGTGGGAAGGTCCTGTCTTTAAAACTTCAGGCTTAACGGCTGAAGGCACTAAAGATGTGGTGTATTACCTGATGGATCAAATCGAGCAGCAACGCGAACGCGAAGTTGAAGATCCTGAATACGCAGCAGAGATGAAAGAATTCCGTGATCAGCTTGAAGCTGAAACACGTGAACAAACGATTGCTGCGAAAGAAGCTTATCGTGAAATGCGTCGCGCTCAACGTCTGGGCGGCGATGACTTTGATGATGAAGATGATGACGACAGCGACGTAGAAGTATATTACGTACGTTAATCTTTTAAAGATAAGTCTGAGGACAAGATGATAGAAGTGGTAGATGGGCAACGTCAGCTCAAGGGTTGTAAACGAATCGTTGTTAAAATCGGATCATCTTTACTCACAGCAAACGGGCAAGGTTTAGATTTAGATGCTATCTCGCATTGGGCGGGACAAGTCGCGGATCTACACAATGCCGGACACGAGATTATTCTCGTTTCTTCCGGAGCTGTGGCTGAAGGTATGGTTCGAATGAAACTTGAGAATCGACCCACCGATCTACCCAGTCTTCAGGCTTGTGCTGCCATTGGTCAGATGGGTTTAATCCAGACCTGGTCAAGTGTTCTGGAAAAACACAGCATTCAAACTGCTCAGGTGTTATTGACTCATGATGACCTGGCAGACCGTCGTCGCTATCTCAACTCTTGTGATGCTTTGCAGCACCTGATTGATTGGCATGTGATTCCGGTCATTAATGAAAATGACACTGTTTCTACTGATGAAATCCGCTTTGGTGATAACGATACACTCGCAGCGATGGTCGCAGGTCAAGTTCATGCAGATCTGCTGATTATCCTGACCGATCAGGAAGGCATGTTTGACTCGGATCCACGTTCTAATCCGGATGCCAAACTGTTCCATACCGTGCGTGCTATGGATGAAAGCCTATTTGATATGGCAGGCGGCGGCGGAAAATTTGGTCGTGGCGGTATGCTGACCAAAGTCCGTGCTGCACGTCTGGCTGCCAAGTCTGGTTGTCCAACGTTGATCGCTAGTGGTGACAGTGACTGTGTTTTATCGCGTCTGATGGCGGGTGAAATGCTGGGTACGTTATTTATCACTGATGATGATCGCATGACTGCACATCAGCAATGGTTGGCAGCGCATCTGCAAACTGCAGGTCGTCTGGTGATTGATGATGGTGCGGTTAAAGCCATCAAAGAGAACCATCGTAGCCTGTTGCCGGTCGGTGTCAAAGCGGTAGAAGGACATTTTGACCGTGGTGATGTGGTTGAATGTGTTGACCGACAAGGTCACCGCATTGCTGTAGGACGTGTCAACTTCAGTTCACGTTCAGCGGAAATCGTGAAAGGTCTGGCCTCAGATAAAGTGCATCAGGTCTTGGGTGAAGCGCGTTCTTTAGAGATGATTCACCGTAATCATATGGCAATTTACTAAATTATTAAGATTAAAAAAATCCCGCTTTCGAGCGGGATTTTTTATGTCTGGAAATTTACTTCACCCAGCCCATCCGAATAAAAGGCTTAAACAGGAATTGATGAATGCTGAAAATAAAGCTCATGATTTTATTCTCATATTTCCACCAGAGCGGTAAGCCAGCAAGATTGACTGCCAAAGCAATCACGAATGCTCCCATCATATCAATCGGAAAATGTACACCCACATAAACCCGCGACCAAGCGACAAGCCAAGCAGTCCAGAGTAGGATTCGACCCAAATCACGTTGTGCTGAGAAATAATAGGCAAAGGCAATCCCGCTAAAAATACTCATGTGATTGCTTGGGAATGAACCTGTAGGTGCGTGCTCAATCAGGGTTTGACCAACCTCCATGACAAAAGGGCGGGGTGTGTTTAGAACGGCAGATAATACCTCGCTAATCGACAAGGTGATTGCTGTGAAGATCGCAGCTTTAATAATCCCTGTTTTGATTTCACGACTGCCACGCAGCCAGGTAATAGCAAAAATCAGCAGAAATAAATACACCAGATCATGCGCTATCAGACTGGCATAGTTAATCATCCAGATCGAGGCTTGGTCAGGTACATTGAGAAGATGAAACAGATACAGGTTTAGTTGATCGAGTGACATGAGGAGAGAGAGGGCTGACACAAATGTCCGTTACTCTAAACCGATCAAAGCTCAATTCATATCTGAGTTTGTATGAATTTGTAGCATTGATTTTTCACAGAATATTCAAGTGATAAAAAACCACCCAAAAGGGTGGTTTTTAAACATCTAAATAATTTTATTAAGACTTATTTAAACTGAATAGAACCATTAGCGCTCACGGTCATTTTGGATTCACCCGCTGCCATTTCCTGTTCTGGAACTGCTTCGGCATAAGCAGATTTGGCCATCGCCATGCGTGGCACAGGTGGATAACCCGAATTATTGGTGTTGATATTCAGATTCACCAGTTGATAGCCCGGTTTGTTCCAGGCTTGCGCCAAGCTTTGCGCACGTTGCTGGAAGTTTTTCGAAGCTTCAAGCATCAGCTCATTTTCTACTTTTTTGCGTTTTGCTTCAGATACTGTGAAGTTAATCGATTCAGTCTGGAAGTTCTGTTGTAGCTCAGCAATCAGTTGCGAGGCGGCTTTAAAGTCAGTCGATTCAATCCGTACCTGCGCACGAGCACGCCATTCTCTTAGCTTACGGTTGTCGTTATCGTAGACCGGATAGGTATGCTGTGAACCGGTTTCAACTTTTACCGTAGGATATTTTTTAGCAGTATTAATGGCCTGCGTCATCAACTGATTGATTTGTGCTGCAAGCTCAGCGGGTTGTTTATTGGATTTTTCAACAAATAAATTGGCATTCATCAGATCATTGGAAATATCGCGGCTGGCTTCTGCCGAGATATTCACCACATTATAATTCAAGGTTTCTTCAGGAGCTGCGAAAGCGGCAGAAGATAATGCGCCGAGCAAAGCAAGCGCTGAAAAAGAAGAAAGACGCATTTTGTTGTCCTGTTTTAGTGGAATTGTTGGCCTTTGGCCTTGTGCTGATCATAAAATACTAAGGTGGAAATGTGTTGATATTCCGAAATTATTGTCGTTGGATTGTTAAAAATATATTTTATTTATTGTAGATATATCGGAAATAAATGTGATGAAAATTATATACTTATTGAGATAATTGTTTGATAATTACACTGTTGTATTCATGACAACAAAATTGCATAAAATGTTTAGGGTTCCTTGTCATTACCATGCATAAAGTTGATAATTTAGATAGCAACATTTTTTGATATATTTTTTCAATAACAGCCGAGGCAAATTGATACTAAAAGTTGTTTATTTTCCTGAAAAAAACTGTATCATCCGCCTCTCCTAGTTACAGAATAGAAAATTGTCTAACTAGATTGTATAAAGCACCGAGTCAAACGACCGCAAGTCACCAGACTTATTTCTTTCAACCCATATCAGAGATGGTAATTCGATATGAGCGTTTCTTCTGTAAATCCTGCCACCAATTCCACAAACGAATACTACTTGACTCGCCAAAGTCAGATGGAATCGAATGTGCGTAGTTATCCACGTAAATTACCGTTAGCGATAGCGAAAGCACAAGGTTGCTGGGTTACCGATGTTGAAGGTACGGAGTACCTTGATTGTTTAGCTGGGGCAGGGACATTGGCATTAGGCCATAATCACCCTGCGGTCATTCAAAGTATCCAGGACACACTTGCAAGCGGTCTTCCACTGCATACGCTGGATCTCACAACTCCTTTAAAAGATGCTTTTACTGAGGCACTTCTTGCTTACCTGCCAGGTGGCAAAGAAGAATATTGCTTACAGTTCTGTGGTCCATCTGGTGCAGATGCGACTGAAGCAGCGATTAAACTTGCTAAAACCTTTACTGGCCGTAGTTCAGTGATCAGCTTCTCTGGTGGCTATCACGGTATGACTCACGGTTCTCTTGCGATGACAGGTAACCTGTCTGCGAAGAACTCAGTGAATGGTTTAATGCCAGGCGTTCAATTCATGCCATATCCGCATGAATACCGTTGCCCATTGGGTCTAGGCGGTGAAGCGGGCGTTGATGCTTTGACTTATTATTTCGAAAACTTCATTGAAGATGTCGAAAGCGGTGTAACCAAGCCAGCAGCTGTAATTCTTGAAGCGATTCAGGGTGAAGGCGGTGTGGTAACAGCACCAGTAAAATGGCTGCAAAAAATCCGTGAAGTAACAGAAAAACACAACATTGTGTTGATTCTTGACGAAGTTCAAGCAGGCTTTGCGCGTTCAGGTAAAATGTTCGCATTCGAACATGCGGGTATCGAACCTGATGTGGTTGTAATGTCTAAAGCCGTTGGCGGTAGCTTGCCACTTGCAGTACTGGGTATTAAACGTAAGTTCGATGCATGGCAACCTGCTGGCCATACCGGTACTTTCCGTGGTAACCAGCTGGCAATGGGTACAGGTCTTGCGACTTTGCAAACCATTAAAGAACAAAATCTTGCGCAAAATGCACAAGAACGTGGTGATTTTCTGCAAGCTGAACTGAAAAAACTGGCTGCTGAATTCCCATGTATCGGTAACGTACGTGGTCGCGGTCTGATGATTGGTGTTGAAATCGTCGACGAGCGTAAACCGGCAGATCATATGGGGTCTTTCCCTGCTGATGGCCAATTGGCTGCAGCAATTCAAACCGCTTGTTTCAACAACAAACTGTTGCTGGAAAAAGGTGGTCGTAACGGTACAGTAATCCGTTTACTTTGCCCATTGATCATCACTCAGGCTGAGTGTGAAGAAGTTCTGGTTCGCTTCAAGAAAGCGGTTGCTGAAGCTCTAGTCGCAGTTCGAGGCGCATAATTCATGGTAGATTTTGCAGAACACCGTAAAGCGTTACTCTGCAATGATGCTGCATCTATCGCTGACTATGAGTCGGCGATGGATCAGGCGACCAAAGCGGTTGCAGCATGGTTGCAAAATGACAAGATGTATACTGGCGGTAGCATCAAGGAATTGCGTAGCGCAATTGCTTTCAATCCTTCTAAAGAGGGTCTGGGCGTACAAAAGTCTTTAGAGCGTATGGTTGAGCTATTCCTCAACAAGAGCTTGAAAGTACATCATCCGCATTCGCTTGCGCATTTGCATTGCCCGACAATGGTCACTAGCCAGATCGCGGAAGTGCTAATCAATGCAACCAACCAGTCAATGGACTCTTGGGATCAAAGCCCAGCGGGTTCTTTGATGGAAGTACAGCTAATTGACTGGCTACGTCAGAAAGTTGGCTATGGTTCAGGTCAGGCGGGTGTATTCACTTCTGGTGGTACACAATCCAACCTGATGGGCGTATTGCTGGCGCGTGATGCCTGTATCGCAAAAAACTGGAAAGACGAAAACGGTAATCCGTGGTCGGTTCAGCGTGATGGTATCCCAGCGGATGCAATGCGTAACGTTAAAGTCATCTGTTCTGAAAATGCACACTTCTCTGTGCAAAAGAATATGGCGATGATGGGCATGGGCTTCCAGTCTGTCGTGACTGTTCCTGTTAACGAAAATGCTCAGATGGATGTTGATGCTCTGGAAAAAACCATGGCGCATCTTCAGTCTGAAGGTAAAATCGTGGCATGTGTGGTGGCAACTGCTGGTACAACTGATGCTGGTGCAATTGATCCCCTCAAACAGATTCGTGAAATCACCAATAAATATGGTGCGTGGATGCACATCGACGCAGCATGGGGTGGTGCACTGATTCTGTCTAATGACTATCGTTCTATGCTGGATGGCATCGAGCTGTCTGATTCTGTGACACTGGATTTCCATAAGCATTACTTCCAGACCATTTCATGCGGTGCATTCTTGCTGAAAGATGAAGCGAACTATCGTTTCATGCACTACGAAGCAGAATATCTGAACTCTGCTTATGACGAAGAGCACGGTGTACCTAACCTGGTGTCGAAGTCGCTACAAACCACTCGTCGTTTCGACGCGTTGAAATTGTGGATGACTGTAGAAGCGTTGGGTGAAGAGCTTTATGGTTCGATGATCGACCATGGCGTGAAATTGACTCGTGAAGTCGCAGATTACATCAAGGCAACTGATGGTCTGGAACTTCTGGTTGAGCCACAATTTGCATCGGTATTGTTCCGTGTGGTTCCAGCAGGCTATCCAGCTGAGTTTGTCGATGCCTTGAATCAGAACGTCGCGGATGAACTGTTTGCGCGTGGTGAAGCGAACATTGGTGTCACTAAAGTCGGTCAGGTTCAATCTCTGAAAATGACGACTTTAAGCCCGGTTGCAACGCTTGAAAACGTGAAGAACCTGTTGGCACTTGTGCTTGCAGAAGCGGACCGTATCAAAGATTCAATTGCTGATGGTACTTATACACCGCCAATCGCATAAGCGGTTGCAGGTGAAAAAAGGAGATCTAGATGATCTCCTTTTTTATTGGGTTTTGATCCATATATAGATCATCAGCTTCAAGGTGATTAAGCTGCAAATAAAGGATTAAAGCCTTTTTTCCTTAACAGTTTACGGTACATACTGGAGCTGCGATCTGCCGGGAAATGTGCTTCCAGAGATAAGTCTAGCGGTAAAAACTCAGGCTTCTGGTTTTCGACAATCAGGCGATCTTCTTCAAAAATCTTCAGATTAAAATCGTAGGCTTCTTCAACGGGTAAGTCTTTATCATAATTACGACAGATAGGAGCAAACAGTCGGGTCTGACGGGCGGTCATCGGTGAAGCAGCATTCATAATCACCTGTTTGGCATCATTCGGGAAATGGATGGTCAGGGTTGCGGTAAAGGGCAGACTAATTTCAAAATGCCGTAGCCATTTAAAATCTTCCTGACCACGCTGATCTAACCCAATCGGATAACGGCCGACACTGCTGATATAGTCAGCACTGAAACCATATTGAGTTTCTGTTGTAGTGTAATTCGGGACTTCAACATCATTCGGATCACCGAAGGTATCCGGATGTACCCAGGCAAAATGGGCGACATCAATAAAGCCTTCTAGCTGTCTGCCAGCAAAACATTTGATGTCGACTTGTGGGCAAACCAGTTGCTGATAATCTGCATCATTCCAATAAGGCATCACTGGAATATTCGGTTCAGCATCTTTGTCAGCTGTCAGTGAACACCAGATCAGACCATAACGTTCAACCGCGGCATAGGTCCGTAAATGAAAACGATCTGAAATTTTATGCTGTGGATGGGCAGGGATACGGTTGCATTTACCTTATGTACCAAAACGCAAGCCATGATAAGGACAGACGATGCCTTGACCATCATTTTTTCCCAGACTTAAAGGCACACCACGATGCGGACAGGCATCTTTGGCCACAACTAGTTCATCCTGCATCTTGTAAATGACCAGTGGCATATCTAACAACATTGTCCCTAGCGGCTGTTCAGAGACATCACGGGCTAAGGCCACTGGATACCAATATTGAGCCAGGAGATGCCAGTCATGTTCTTCAAATGTCATGTGAACCGGTAAATCTGGATTGAAAACTGGAATGGTTGTGCTATTCATGACGCTATCACTGTGATTCTTTATTTCCAATATAGGCCAATGTGATGTTCTACGAAATTTCAAAGATCAGGACATCCTGTTGCATAAATTCGAACAGGATGTAAGGAAGAATGAGCTATAGGCAAAAAATTAAAGGAAGCAATATTTAAAGTTCCAAAAAAGCATCCCGAAAGATGATTCTTCTATTTTCCATGCACAAAATGTGCATTCAGGACTTTATGCCTAATGTGATATGCAAGCTCCATTCAGACAAAATCAGCTAATGTCAGGGAACAACAAAAATATCTGATTCAGGATGAAGAGATGACTAATTTGCATGTATCCCAACCCGTTGGCTGTATTATTCAAGGAAAAATGGTACAAGGCGCTGCCGAAAGTTTTGTAGTGATCAATCCTGCTGATGAGCGGGTATTGGCACTGTGTTCCTCTCCCTCAGAAGCACAAATTGAAGACGCCATCCGTAGTGCCGAGCAGGCTTTTCATCAATGGAAAAATACGGATGATGCCACGCGACAGTCAATCTTGCATCGTATTGCGGATCGTATTGAAGAACATCGGGAAGAGTTAGCGCGTTTGGTGGTGCAGGAGCAGGGCAAACCTTATGCGCTGGCTGAATTTGAAGTCGGTGGGACTATTGCCTGGACCCGCTATCAGGCAGAACTCAAGATTGAAACTGAAATCTTACAGGATGATGCCAATAAACGGATCGAACTGCATCATCGGCCTTTAGGGGTCGTGGCATCGGTTACCCCATGGAACTGGCCTTTAATGATTGCTGTCTGGCATATCATGCCGGCAATTCGCGCTGGCAACGTGGTGATCAATAAACCTTCAGAATTTACCCCATTGTCGACACTTCGACTCGGTGAACTGATTCAGCAAGAGGTTGCACCTGGAGTGGTCTCTATACTTACAGGAGGCGGTGAGGTCGGTGCCAATCTGACCAGTCACCCTGCATTTGCCAAAGTGGTATTTACCGGTTCAACTGCGACTGGGCAAAGAATCATGCAAAATGCAGCCGCGACTTTCAAACATCTGACACTGGAACTTGGTGGCAATGATGCAGGCATTGTTTTGCCAGATACCGATATCCAGGCAATGGCAACCCGAATCTTTAATGGAGCTTTTATCAACATGGGCCAGACCTGTGCAGCGTTGAAACGGCTGTATGTGCATGACAGCCAATATGATTCACTGGCACAGGAATTAGTAAAAGTCGCACAGCAACAATCTCTGGGAGATGGTTTAGCCGAGACGACTACTTTTGGCCCAGTGCAAAACATCAAGCAATACCAAAAAGTTCAGACCATGATTCAGGAAGCTCAGGATGAAGGTGCAATAGTCATGACATCTGGTCAGAATCTACCGGATACAGGCTATTTTATTGCACCAACAATTGTGACCAATGTAAGCCCAGATAGCCGTCTGGTGCAGGAAGAGCAGTTTGGTCCGGTGTTACCTTTGATTCGTTATCACGATATTGAAGAAGTACTGACTGAAGCGAACAATACGGATTTTGGTTTAGGTGGCTCAATCTGGTCCTCCGATCTGGAGCGGGCGCAGCAGTTTGCTCAACGGCTGAGTTGTGGTACGGCATGGATCAATACGCATGGTGAGATTTTCCCGCATGTACCTTTTGGCGGATGGAAGCATTCAGGCATCGGTGCCCAGTTCGGACTGAGTGGTCTGCTCGAAAATACGATTCAGCAGGTTGTTCATATCAATAAAAATTAAATCAAAAAAGCTCAAGTTTGACTTGAGCTTTTTTCTTCTGCTTTAAGACATATTAACGTAATAAAGGGCGGGCAGCCTGAAAATCAAAATGTAATTGCTTGAATTTATCTAAGACAATATAAGATTTGATATGACCAATAAAATTACAGCTCAGCAATTTTTCAGTCACAAAATTTGCCAGCATTTCCAGATTTTTAGCGCCTACTTTTAACATGAAATCTGCATCACCACTTAAAGAAAAAGCTTCCTGAATGGCTTCTTCTTCTTCAATCAATTGTTGAAAAGCGATCTTGGCTGCTGCGTCATGTGTTTTGAGATTGACCTGAACCATAGCCAAAACTGCAATTCCCAAAGCTTCAGGATGAATGCAGGCGCTATAACCCAAAATAATTCCTTTTTGCTCCAGCAGCTGACGCCGTCTAGAACATTGAGAGGCTGACAGACCGATTAAATCCCCGATTTCCTGATTCGTCAGGCGCCCATTTTTTTGCAAAGCCTGGATGATTTTCCAGTCAAATTTATCCATTGCATCCATTGCACTGAATCCTTATCCGATACACGTTTTATGTGTTTTTGAATCATTGTGACTTGCATTATGCACGAAATCAGAAAATGAAATGCAATATTCTGTAATTGAAGCATAATAAGTGATAGGGAAAATAATAATGTTTATGGAAATTGGTCAGTACCTTAATCAGCGCCTGCAAGAACTAGGAATTCAGCATATTTTTGGTGTACCAAGTGACTTTAATCTCTCCTATTTAGAACAGATCGAAATTGATCCAAAACTGGAATTTATCGGTAACTGTAATGAGCTAAATGCAGCCTATGCAGCAGATGGTTATGCACGTCTGCATGGTGTCGGTGCTTTGCTCACCACTTATGGTGTGGGTGACCTGAGCGCGATTAACGGCATTGCAGGCGCATATGCCGAGCAGGTTGCCATGGTGCATATTTCCGGTATTCCGCCTTTACATGCCGTAGAACAGGGTGCTTTGTTACACCATACCCTGATCGATGGTGATTATGACAATATCATGAACTGCATGCGCGAATTTACCGTAGCACAGACACGTTTGACTCCAGCCAATGCAGTGAGTGAAATTGACCGGGTATTGAAGCAATGTATATTGATGCGTCGACCGGTTCATATTCAGCTTCCATCGGATATTACCCATCTTCAGATTAAAGTACCTAAGCAGCCTCTGGATCTGAGCCGTCCACAGAGTGATCCAAAACTTCTGCAAGAAACTGCGACACGGATAGCCAAACGCATCAAACAGGCACGTCAGCCAGTCCTGCTCATTGACAATGAAGCAGAAATTTTCCAGCTTACCGATATGCTGCAAAATTGGGCTGAGCGCATGCAGATTCCCTATACCTGTCTGTCTACTGCCAAAAATATCATGAATGAAAGTCACCCCTTATATGCGGGCGTTTATGCAGGTGCAGCAAGCGCAGCATCGACTTGTCAGTTGGTAGAGCAGTCAGATTGCCTGATTGCCATTGGGCCACGTTTTACCGATGTTGCCACAGCATTTTTCTCACATCGTGTATCCGCACAAAATATGCTGTATCTGGCAGATTCCTGTCTTTGTCTGGATGGGCAGATGATTAGTAGACTGGATTTAGCTCAATTGATCCAAGCCATCTCAAAACAGACTTTAGATGATCAACCACGTATTTTTAATCCTGCACCGAAACCATTGTTACAAACTCAACAGATCGAAGAAAATACTGCGCTTAGCCAAACTGCACTCTGGCAGCAAATTTCTGAGTTCTTACAGGAAGATGATGTGATTGTGGCAGAAGTGGGCACTGCCAATGCAGGTTTATCAGGATTGACTTTACCTGTGACTGCTAAGTATCTGGTTCAACCGATCTGGGGATCGATTGGTTATACCTTGCCTGCTTTGCTTGGCAGTATGCTTGCTGCACCGAAGCGCCGTCATCTGTTATTTATTGGGGATGGTTCGATTCAGCTGACCATTCAGGAGCTCTCTACCTTATTAAGAGAAGGCTTAAAACCTGTAATTTTTATTTTAAATAATGGCGGCTATACCATTGAACGTTTGATTATGGGTGAAAATGCCAAGTACAACGATATTCAGAACTGGAAATACAGCCAGTTTGCTCAAGTCTTTTCTGCAGATACCCTGCATCAGGCTCATATAGTCAAAACCCCGGCAGAATTAAAGCGTACACTCGCACAGGTTCATCAGGCTGAGGAATTATGTCTGATTGAACTGCAACTCCCACGTATGGATGCGCCACAACTCTTAAAACAGTTTGCTGAAGTCGTGGCACGCTATGACTATGGTGAATATGGTTATAAGCAGCTGGTTGAGCAGAATACACCTCCCTACAAAAAGGCAATCTAGCAAAATGTAGAAATTAAAAAAAATTGTTCACAAGGAGTGACAATATGGATGTTGAAGATCATCAATTAAAAAAACAGCTTTCCAACCGGCATATCCAGCTAATCGCCTTAGGCGGAGCAATCGGTACAGGATTATTTTTAGGTTTATCACATACGATTCAGCTGGCAGGTCCATCAGTACTTTTAGGCTATGCCATTGCTGGCATCATTGCATTTCTGATCATGCGCCAATTGGGTGAAATGGTGGTGCATGAACCGGTCAGTGGTTCATTCAGTTATTTTGCCAATAAATACTGGGGCAAAAAAGCAGGCTTTATTTCAGGCTGGAACTATTGGGTGCTTTATGTATTAGTCAGTATGGCTGAGTTGAGTGCAATTGGTACTTTTGTTCAGTTCTGGTGGCCGGAGATTCCGACCTGGCTCACGGCACTGGCATTCTTTCTGCTCATGAATGGCATCAATCTGGTCAATGTCAAATTCTTCGGTGAGAGCGAATTTATATTTTCCATGGTCAAGATCATTGCCATTTTAAGCATGATCGGATTCGGGATCTATCTGCTGTTTAGCGGTTCTGCTGGCAGTCAGGCCAGTGTGACAAATTTGTGGCAGCATGGCGGATTTTCCCCTGAGGGCTGGTCAGGTTTTATGATGGCACTTGCCGTGATTATGTTTGCATTTGGTGGGCTGGAGCTGATTGGTATTGCCGCCAGTGAAACCAAAAATCCAGAAAAAACCATTCCAAAAGCAGTGAATCAGATTGTCTACCGTGTACTGATTTTCTATATTGGTGCCATTGGCGTGTTGCTATGTCTTTATCCATGGAATCTGGTGGCGCAAGGCGGTAGTCCGTTCGTAATGATTTTCCAGTCATTGAATAGTCATGGTGTGGCGAATGTTCTTAATTTTGTAGTTCTGGTTGCTGCACTTTCGGTCTATAACAGCTGTATTTATTGTAATACCCGCATGTTGTTGGGTCTGGCTCAGCAGGGTAATGCATCAGCATTTTTGAAGAAAATTAACCGCCGGGGTATCCCAGTAAATGCTGTTCTATTCTCGGCAGCAGTCTCCGGTATCTGTGTATTAATGAATTACCTCATGCCGGGTGAAGCTTTCGGTATTCTGATGCTACTGGTGGTTTCTGCTTTGGTAATTAACTGGCTGATGATTTCACTGACCCATTTGAAATTCAGAAAAGCCATGCAGGAACAGCAGCAGACGACCGCATTCCCAAGCCTGTTTGGCCGCTGGAGTAATTACCTGACAATTTCATTTATCATCATGATCTTAATGATCATGAGCTTTACCAAAGAGATGCAGATTGCCGTTGTACTTGTCCCGGTCTGGCTGCTGTTTTTGACAATAATGTATGTGATGAAATATCGCAGAAAACCTGTACTTTTACCTGAATCTACTGAACCCACTACTTAAATGAAAAGACCATGAACAGGGTCTTTTTTTATGTCAATAAGGTGCTAACTGTCTATTTAATTATCATTAAAACGTCATAAAGATGTAACCTGTCTGTCATATTCTAAAACCACAATGCATGTATCGAAACAAGTACAAAACTGAATAAAAAGTGGCGTACTCCCAAGTTGTATAAATGAGAGAGATACAGAATGCGCTTTACCAATATTGCCTTAGCTTTAGCTTTAACCGGGGCTGCAGCAACTACAGCAAATGCTGCACGAGATACAATTCAGATTGCAGGGTCTTCAACCGTTCTACCTTATGCCAGTATTGTGGCTGAAGAGTTTGGCAATACCTTTCCGCAGTTCAAAACTCCGGTTGTCGGTTCTGGCGGTTCTTCAGGTGGTTTAAAACAGTTTTGTAATGGTGTAGGGGATAACACCATCGATATAGCCAATGCTTCACGTCAGATCAAAAGCTCTGAATTGGCAGAATGTAAGAAAAATGGTGTGAACCAGGTTCTCGAAATCAAGATTGGTTATGACGGCATCGTCTTTGCTTCAAATGCCAAAAAAGCGGCATACAAATTACGTCCACAGCATGTTTATGCTGCATTAGCGGCAGAGCTGCCGGCTAAGGGTAAAATGGTACCTAACCCATATACTCGCTGGAACCAAATTGATTCATCATTACCGAATGAGCCGATCACGCTAGTAATTCCAGCTTCGAATCATGGAACGCGCGAAGTCTTCCAGGAGAAGATGGTGGATGCAGGTTGTGAATCGTATGCTGCTATTAAGGCTCTAGCGAAAGATGCACAGAAAAAAGCATGTACCAGCTTCCGTAAAGATGGCCGTGTTGTTGAAATTTCAGGTGACTATACTGAAACCTTGGCACGCTTAAAAACCTCACCGAGCGCTGTTGGCGTATTCGGCCTGGGCTTTTACGATCAAAACCGCGACAAGCTACGTGTAGCAACCGTCAACAACGTTGCTCCTTCTGAAAAGACCATTTTAAATGGGGCTTATCCAGTATCTCGCCCGTTGTTCTTCTATGTCAAAGGCGAACACCTGAAATCAATCAAAGGTTTGCAACAGTTCACAGAGTATTTCCTGAATAAAAAAGTATCAGGTAAGGGTTCCAAGCTAGAAAAAGCCGGCTTGATTTCAATGTCAGACAAAGAACGTGCAGCAGTGCTGGCAAACTTTAAGGCTGCAAAAGCCGTAGTAGTGAAATAAAACAGGATTTAGGAAAATGCTGGTGACAGTCGACCTGTCATCGGCTTTTCATAGCAAGCAAGTTTTTTCACAGGCTAAAATCCTTGAAAGAACCATGGAGAATACATGAATCTGCTACTTATAGGTGTGTTACTGGCTTTAATTGCCATCGCCTATCAAATCGGATTAAGTAAAAGCCGGAAACTAGCAGGTCAGGGCAATAATTCTGCGATGCTACATTCACGTCCTGGATATTATGGCGCACTGGTAGCTTTGTGGTGTGGACTTCCTGCATTTTTGATTCTGATGGCATGGAACATTGTTGAACCTAGCCTGCTGGAACAGGTCGTAATTAAGCACCTGCCTCATGATGTTTTGACTCATCTGGATCAAGCCAGTCTGAGTGTGGTCATAGACCGTGTACAGGCATTGGCTTCCGGTTTCGGTGTCAGTGATCAGCCAGCTGCTTATGAACTTGCAGCAGCAGAACAATTAGCTAAATTTTCTACCATCGGTACTTTTGCCAAACTGGCAGTTGTTATTTCTGTGGCTTTGGCCGGTCTGGTCTGGGCAAAAAAACGGATCAGCCAGAATTTTCGTGCACGGAATCAGGTCGAAAAGATCATGAATATCGGGCTGGCCTTGTGTTCTGGAGTAGCCATCCTGACCACACTCGGTATTGTGATGTCGATGTTTGGCGAAGCCATGCGATTCTTCAGCTTTGTCAGTCCGCTGGATTTCTTCTTTGGCACCGAATGGGATCCGGGTTTTAGCACCTCGGGTCATGCCGAAGGCAGTTATGGATTATTACCATTGCTGTGGGGAACGTTGATGGTCAGCGGGATTGCATTGCTTGTTGCAGTCCCCCTGGGACTGATGATTGCAATTTATCTGGCCGAGTACGCATCACCACGCTTCCGGGCTTGGGCAAAGCCGACCATTGAAGTTTTGGCTGGAATTCCAACAATTGTCTACGGTGTTTTCGCTTTAATGATTCTGGGGCCATTTCTTAAAAGTCTAGGTGCTTTGGTCAGTATTGATATTAATGCCACCAGTGCGCTCACCGCTGGCTTCGTCATGGGCATCATGATTATTCCATTTGTTTCCTCTTTATCAGACGACATTATTACCCAGGTCCCACGTGCCTTAAGGGATGGTTCTTTAGGTCTGGGCGCGACCAAATCAGAAACGATTCGTCAGGTTGTCTTACCAGCCGCTTTACCCGGCATTATTGGCGCTTTTTTGCTGGCTGCATCGCGGGCCATTGGTGAGACCATGATTGTGGTACTCGCAGCAGGAAACAGTCCGCAACTGCATGCCAATCCACTGGAAGCAGTTTCAACAGTGACCATTACCATCGTCAATCAGTTGACAGGTGATACTGACTTTGCCAGTCCGCAGGCGCTGGTGGCTTTCGCCTTAGGTCTTACTTTGTTTGTCATTACTTTGGGGCTGAACATTGTTGCACTGTACATCGTGCGTAAATATCGAGAGCAATACGACTAATGAGTACTTCAAATACAACGCCTGTAGATCAGCCTATTGATCCATCTGTGGCTGCTGAGCAACGTGAAAAGCGCAGGAAGACCATTCAGAGCTCTCTTGCACGACGTCATCGTAAAGAAAAAACCTTTCGTGTCATGGGGCTTTCTGCTGTATTAGCCGGTTTATTTTTTGTAGTGGTGCTTTTCGGCAGTATTTTGGGCAAAGGTTTGCCGGCATTCTGGCAAAGCAGTATGAGCTTGCCAATTCATTTTGATCCAGCCATTGTCAATATTGGTCCCAAGCCTAAACAGGCTGCGGGAGAGTCTCAGGCACAATTTGAACAGCGTATGGTGGATTGGCAAATGCAGGTCGGTCTGGTCGACTGGGATGCCTTGATTGTAAATGGCATGATTGCCAAAAACAGTAAGCTGGAAAGCCAGCGTGATGAACTGGGCTATTTATATACCAGTTCAGAAGCGTATCGTCTGCGGGATATGGTACTGAATAATCCGGCTCTGGTTGGTCAAACTCAGGACGTGAAAATTCTGGCAGATGCCAATGTTGATGTCTGGCTGGCTGGCAATATTGACCGCGATCTGCCCGATGAACAGCAACAGCTCAGTCTTGAAGTCCGTCAGCTTGCGGATGATATGAAAGCTTCTGGCATAATAGAAAGTAGCTTTAATACCAATATCTTTACCAGTCCGGACTCGCGCAGTTCACCTGCTACCTCAGGTCTCGCAGGCGCATTTATGGGCTCATTGTTCATGATGCTGATCGTGATCTTTATTTCGATTCCGATCGGGGTCGCATCGGCTATCTATCTGGAAGAGTTTGCGCCGAAGAACTGGATTACCGATGTCGTAGAAGTGAATATTAATAACCTTGCGGCAGTTCCTTCCATTGTCTTTGGTTTGCTCGGTGCAGCGATTTTTATTGGCTGGATGCATTTGCCGCTTTCAGCACCATTGGTCGGTGGTCTGGTACTGAGCTTGATGACATTACCGACTGTGATTATTACTACGCGTGCATCACTCAAAGCCGTACCGCCATCCATCCGTCAGGCAGCATTAGGCCTAGGTGCATCACGCTTACAAACCGTATTTCACCATGTTTTACCGCTTGCACTACCGGGTATTTTGACTGGGGCGATTATTGGTGTGGCACAAGCACTGGGTGAAACGGCCCCACTATTATTGATCGGGATGAGTGCTTTTGTGGCGAGTGTTCCGGCTTCGCCTTTTGATCAATCCACGGCATTGCCGGTGCAAATTTTCCTGTGGCAAGGCAATGAGCTGCGTAACTTCTTCGAAGGGCGTACTGCAGCAGCCATTATTGTACTTCTGGCCATGATGATCGGCCTGAACAGCTTGGCCATCTGGTTACGTAAGAAATTTGAAGTCCGTTGGTAAGGAGGGGCAGAATATGAATACAGCAAATCCAACTATAAATGCCTTAGAAAAGGATCCGTCTGTGAATCCACAACATACACAATTTACCCAAGATTCTCTGACCCAAAAGCCGGCGACTGCTTTTGTTTCCCAGTTTGATACTCAGGCTGAAAACAAAGCACCGAAAAAGTCAGATCAGATTAAAATTAGTACCTCAGATGTACATGTTTACTATGGTCAAACAGAAGCAATTAAAGGCATTGATCTGAACATCTATGAAAATGAAGTGATTGCTTTTATCGGTCCTTCAGGTTGTGGTAAGTCAACATTCCTGCGTACTTTAAACCGGATGAATGACACGATTGATTATTGTCGTGTGACCGGTAAGGTGTTGCTGGATCATCAGGATATTTATGATCCAAATCTGGATGTGGTATTGCTGCGTGCGCAGGTGGGGATGGTGTTCCAGAAGCCAAACCCTTTTCCAAAATCGATTTTTGACAATGTCGCTTATGGGCCAAAATTGCATGGACTGGCACGGGATAAATATGATCTGGAAGAAATTGTAGAAAACAGCTTGCGTAAAGCGGGATTATGGGATGAAGTCAAAGACCGTTTAAATCAGCCGGGTACGGGGCTGTCGGGTGGTCAGCAGCAGCGTTTATGTATTGCACGGACGATTGCCGTTTCTCCTGAAGTGATTCTAATGGATGAACCTTGTTCAGCACTCGATCCGATTGCAACAGCCAAAGTTGAAGAACTGATCTCCGAGCTTTCAACCCAATACACCATTGCTATTGTGACTCACTCCATGCAGCAGGCAGCGCGAGTCTCTGATCGGACTGCTTATTTCCATTTAGGTGATCTGATCGAAGTCAACTCGACCGAGAAAGTCTTTACCCAGCCAGATCATCAGCTCACTGAGGCCTATATTACAGGGCGTTTTGGTTAAGAAGTTTTATCTCAAGAAAGAAGGGCTAAAAAGCTCTTTTTTTTATATCCAAAAGTAACCAAAGAATAGAAGATATATCAATTGAATCAGTGAAATGTGGAAAAATAAACCGAATCCTATTGTGCCCTAAATTCTTATAGAATATGCCGTCTTTGACATGGCAGAGCTGTCAAAAGATAGATGTTAAGAAAAGGTTGCATCCGCTATGGAAACACTCAAAAAGATGTCAGTTTTTCTGATGCTGCTGATCGCATTAAGTTTAGGCATTGGTGGTTTGTGGCATCAATTACAAGGCGGCAGCATGTTTTATACACTGATTGGATTGCTGTATGGACTCAGTTTGAATTTCTATTTCAAAAAGCAGGAAAAAGCCTTATATACGAATTCTGCTATATTGCTAGGAGTTATTATCTGGGCAGGTTATCAACATGGCATTAATTTTCTATAGTGCGAATTATTTTTGCCTTACTAAGACCATATGGATACTGCTCCGTTTCAGCAATTAAACAACAATATTCTATTGAAAAAAATTCATTTGACCTTATCTTAAAATAAAACCTATATAAATAATTGAGACCCGATTTTTATGTTATTTCATACCCCCAAATTACCCGCTGAAATCCGTATTAGTCATTTGAATGCGCGCATTAATGAGCAACGAAAAAAAATAGCGCAAACAACTTCATCTAAACTGGAACTTTTGCAATTGAGCCAGCAATTGTCAAAAGAAGCGCGTGCGCGTAAGAAAACTAACCAGAAAATCTATGTGCTCGATTTTAAAGGTGATATGGCTGCGTCTGCAGTAGAAAGCCTGCGTGAAGAAATTACCCTGATTCTATCTACAGCAAAAGCTGGTCGTGATCGTATCATTGTACGTTTAGAAAGTCCGGGTGGTATGGTACATGGTTATGGTCTTGCAGCTGCGCAACTGGTGCGCTTACGTGAAGCGGGTTTCCATGTGACCACCTGTGTCGATAAAGTGGCAGCCAGTGGCGGTTATATGATGGCGTGTATTGCAAATGAAGTGATTTCTGCGCCGTTTGCGATTGTGGGTTCAATTGGGGTAGTGGCACAGGTACCGAACTTTAACCGTCTGCTGAAAGAAAACAAGATCGATTTTGAACTTTATACTGCGGGTCAATACAAACGTACGGTGACCATGTTTGGTGAAAATACCGAAGAGGGCAAAGCCAAGTTTGAAGAAGAATTGCAACAGACACATGCCTTGTTTAAACACTTCGTGGAAAAATATCGTCCACAGTTAAATGTTGAAAAAGTGGCAACGGGTGAACACTGGTATGGTCAGGATGCCCTAGACCTGAATCTGGTGGATAAACTGCAAACTTCTGATGAATATCTGCTAGGTCTTTTACCGCAACATGATGTGTATTTAATCCAGACCCGTAAAAAACCAACGCTGGGCGAAAAACTAGGTTTGCAAGCAGCACAAATTGCAGATTCTTTTATCCCTGCGATGATGAATAAAGTAGTAGATACGTTAACCAAAGCCAATTCAAATTTGGTTCAGATGCGCGATCCTAAACTTTAATTCATTATTCAGTTATGAATCTAAGAGCTCACTTCGGTGGGCTTTTTTATGATCTAAAATCAAACAATTGTGCTATAAATAACTGACTTATAGTGGTTTCTCATTTATATGCTCACGTTTCTTTTACTATTCGGCTTCTTCAGTATCATTTTTATTCCGATGCTATGTATGTTCTATTCTGAAGCGAAATTAACCACTGACGAATCGAAGAAAATTTTATTTTGGCTCAGCTTTCTTCCGGGCACTTCAATCTTTTTACTTTACGCATTTTTAAAGCCAGATGCTCCACCTGTTATTCCTTCGCAGGACTGTGGCGTGATTCAATTTTACCAATTCAATGCTCGTCGTGGTGGTTACTTTGAGCGTGTCAGCATCCGCTTTGATGGTGCTCAATATAATCGTCATCTATTTTTTGATAAGCATCTAAAGAAAATTCCTCAAGGTCAAAAAGCCTGCTTTGAATATTTAGATAAGTTCAAATATCCGCATTTGGCAGAATCTAAGCTGGTTAAATGGATTGAACCTTCATAAATATCAGCCATGGTTACTGCTCATCAGCTAAAATGAAGCATATTTCCATTAAGAGCAGAAAGATGACCGTGGCTGAAGCATTTTTAGCAATCCAAAATTGTTATTTTAACTATGAATTTGAGGAACTGAATTTAGCGGATGACTTCCCAGAAGAGTTGCCTGTTTCTCTACGTGGAATTATGTACAGACATGAGATTCAATATCCCGATGCCATCTATTATATTTATTACAGCGAGATATTGACGGATAATGAACTGCAAAAAATGAAAGATGATTGGATGCGATATTGCCCACATTCATAATTGAAAAATATGAATTTAATTAAATGCGTGATCCAAAACTTTAATTCAATTGATCTTGAATGAATTTTAAAGCTCACTTCAGTGGGATTTTTTGATTTTTCGGTATCAACTGCAGACCGCCTGTTACCGCTGCACCAATCGTAGCAAGCAAGACGTCTTTGTGTGCATCCCACATGTCACCTTGTTGTCCATTATAGTTTTCAGCTTCCTCGGGAGATAAACCAATGGCAATCAGCCATTCCAGCCACTCATAGATCATACTGCTGGCCACCACGAACTGAATCACCAGCAGGAAAATGACCACAGGTTTTTGCTGTGGCAACCAGACCTGAAACAGGCGATAGAAAATTGGATAAAGTAATAATCCGTAGGCCAGATGGACAAAACGGTCGAACATATTACGAGACCAGCCCATGAGAGTATTTAGGTCAAAGCCAAACAGTGTCTGAATCCAGTCATTATAAGGCACATAAGAATATAGATAATGTGCTGCAACGATATGGATGAATAAAAACAGAATATACAGATTAAAACTAAGAAAACTGAGTCCGATTTTATACAGGCAGAAAATCAGCATACCGATCATAAATAGGGTACCGGTCTGATGCAGTAAATAGGATTGCATTTCCAGAGGCTGAATGCTGGCAACAATGATCGCAGCCACCAAAACCCCCAGGCTGATCAAATGTTTGCCGCTCAATCGATGATCTATCATCTTGTTATCTGTCGTTTTGTTTTAAAGTTGAAAATAATTATAAATAAAAAAAGCGAAGCCGGAGCCTCGCTTTTGGTCTTAATTATCTAAATTAGATTTTAGAAATTAAGTCTTTAATTTGTTTTGCCTGGTCAGCAGCATTACCTGTATAAGTTGCAGGGGTCATTTCAGCCAGACGTGCACGGTCTGCAGCAGGAACTGCTTCAAGCTCATTACCATTCACGAAGCTCACCATCATGTCACGAGTCATCGCTTGACCACGAGTCAGTGCTTTCAGTTTTTCGTATGGTTTTTCAACGTTATAACGACGCATTACTGTTTGGATTGGTTCAGCCAGAACTTCTTGTGCGTGGTCAAGATCTTCAAGAATACGAGCAGCATTCAGTTCAAGTTTACCGATACCTTTTAAGCAAGCTTCAAATGCGATCAAGCTTTGTGCAAAACCAACACCCATGTTACGCAGAACAGTAGAATCAGTCAGGTCACGCTGCCAGCGAGATACAGGCAGTTTTTCGCCTAGGTGAGCCAATACGGCATTTGCAATACCCAGGTTACCTTCAGAGTTTTCAAAGTCGATTGGGTTCACTTTATGCGGCATGGTAGAAGAACCCACTTCGCCTTCTTTCAGTTTTTGTTTGAAGAAGCCAAGAGAGATATAACCCCAAACGTCACGGTTAAAGTCGATCAGGATGGTATTGAAACGACGCAGTGCATCAAACAGTTCCGCCATATAGTCGTGCGGTTCGATCTGAGTGGTGTACGGGTTGAAAGTTAGACCTAAAGATTCCACGAAAGCTTGTGAGTGAGCAGGCCAGTTGATTTCTGGGTAAGCAGAGTAGTGTGCATTGTAGTTACCTACAGCACCGTTGATTTTGCCCAGCAATTCAACATTTTTGAACTGTTTGATTTGACGAGCCAGACGGTAAGCCACGTTCGCCATTTCTTTACCCAAAGTGGTTGGGCTGGCAGTTTGACCGTGAGTACGAGACAGCATTGGCTGTTCAGCGTGAGTCTCAGCCAAAGCCACGATTGAATCGATAATTTGTTGCATAGACGCGATTAAAACATCACGGCCATTTTTCAGCATTAAAGCATGAGACAGGTTATTAATGTCTTCAGAGGTACATGCAAAGTGAATGAATTCACCCGCATTTTTCAGCTCTTCAATCCCTGCAATTTTTTCTTTCAGGAAATACTCAACCGCTTTCACGTCATGGTTTGTAGTACGTTCGATCTCTTTAATGCGGTTGGCATCTTCTTCAGAGAAGTTTGCAACAATCGCATCAAGTGCAGCATTGGTTTCAGATGAGAAAGCTGGCACTTCAGTGATTTCAGGACGGTTGGCAAGCGCTTGTAACCAACGCACTTCAACAGTCACACGAGCATGGATCAGACCAAACTCAGAAAGAAAAGGGCGCAGCGCATCACATTTGCTAGCGTAGCGTCCATCTAATGGAGAAAGTGCAGTTAAAGCGTTCATATCGATTCCCTAAATTTTGGAATTAAACGAAAAACGGTGCGCGTACAACAACATGGTTTAGATCACCTGAAACTGTAAGCGCGCGAGATTTTGGATATCCTGTAGCAGCTTGCGCTTGCCAAAAATCATGCCCCATGAACTGCCACCAAGCTGACGCCATAAGTGCGCCATTTGCAGTCCAGTAAAGAGTGAAGCACGGATGCGGTTGGTATGACCGGAATCTTTAAAGGCTTCAGCATTGCCACGCACCATGATCCGCGGATTGATCTGTCCGGCGGTATCGACATAGGTTTGAGCGAGATTGGCAATGATGCTGGGGTGCATGTAATTGTTATCGAAGAAGGAGAGCTGTCTGAGGATTTTTTGCTGGGATTGTTCGATGATTTCAACAAACTTGGGATTACTATAGACCTTCTTTTCTAACTGAAGAAGTGCCATGGCATAGGACATTGGAAGCTTGGTCGATGAAAGTTTTGGAAGTCGGGATTTTGGGGACGTATTAAAAGGTTGGGTAATGCTGCTTTCCAGGGTTTTTAAACCGAGGGAAATATCGGCCAGCTGATTAAAGAAGTCTAAGGTCTGGGCATTTAACTTGCCGCTTGGACGGATATTTAAACTGGCTTTAATCAACTGCTCAAAATAGAAATTACCGCTTTCACCAATGCTTTGCTGTCCCGTCAATGCAGTCATATGCGTCAGCTGGGTGGCCTGAAAAACCCCCGCTAGCGCCAACGCACGATTTTGACGAACATTCAACGTTGTGGCTTGTTGAAACGGTAACTCCGTCATGCCGAAATCATCCTTTAATAAAATCAGGTTTAGGCGCATTGGTATGATGAATCACGCCACCACCTAAACAAACTTCACCTGAGTAGAATACAACGCTTTGACCCGGGGTCACAGCACGTTGCGACTCATCAAATTCAACACGAACACCATTTGGTGTTTCTGGATCCTTGAAAATAGTACACGCCTGGTCAGGCTGACGGTAGCGGGTTTTTGCCGTACAGCGGAAACCTGATTCAGGAATATCCTGTTCACCGGCTACCCAGTCAATCGCTTCAGACCACAATATGGTACTTTGCATCAGTGGATGTTCATGACCTTGACCGACCACCAGACGGTTACCTTCGATATCTTTATGCAGCACAAACCAGGCACCTTCTTCCGCGCCTTTCATACCGCCAATACCGATCCCGCCGCGTTGACCGAGCGTATAGTACATTAAGCCGTGATGATCACCAACCTCTTTGCCATCTTCCAGCACGATTTTTCCAGGTTGCGCCGGCAAATATTGCTTTAAGAAGTCATTGAAGCGACGTTCACCAATAAAACAGATACCCGTAGAATCTTTTTTCTTCGCTGTTGCCAGACCTAATTCTTCTGCAATTTTACGGACTTGCGGTTTTTCAATTTCGCCGACAGGGAACAGGGTCTTATTAATTTCACGACCATGGACCGCATGCAGGAAGTAAGTCTGGTCTTTATTATTGTCATAACCACGCAGTAATTGAGCATATTGCTCACCACGTGAATTGGTCATGGTTTCGCCGCGACGACAGTAGTGACCAGTGGCAATAAAGTCAGCGCCGAGATTGATCGCATGATCCAGGAAGGCGCGGAATTTGATTTCTTTATTACACAAAATATCCGGGTTTGGGGTGCGGCCAGCAGCATATTCAGCCAGGAAATGCTCGAACACGCGATCCCAGTATTCCATCGCGAAGTTGGCGGTATGCAGTTTGATCCCGATCTTGTCGCAAACGGCTTGTGCATCGGCAAGATCTTCCATTGCCGTACAGTATTCTGTGCCGTCATCTTCTTCCCAGTTTTTCATAAAAAGACCTTCAACCTGATAACCCTGTTGAAGGAGGAGAGCTGCAGACACAGATGAATCTACACCACCAGACATACCGACGATGACACGTTGTTGCATAGGATTAGGCATCCAAATTTGAAATTAAGGGAGAATTTTGGTGCTCGTAAATGAGCGATAAAGGATAGTGTTTGCCAGCTTGGGCATCCTGCACGGCTTTAATCACCAATGGGCTGCGAGCACGTGCGGTTTCAACCAGTTCATCCAGCGTCATCCAGACTGCACCGACAATACCGGTATCCAGTTCAGCATTTTCATCATGGCTGACGGCTTCTGCTCTCAGGCAGAAACGGAAATAGGTACGATCCTGGAACATCGGCGGGGTATAGGTATAGATGCCGATCAGATCAGTAACATTGACCTGATAACCGGTTTCTTCCATGGTTTCACGAATGGCTGCTTCGACAATGGTTTCACCTGCCTCCACATGGCCTGCCGGCTGATTGAATACAGTATGGGTAACACCTTCAGTATGTTCTTCAACGAACAGGAATTTTCCATTTTTTTCGACGACAGTTGCGACAGTGACGTGAGCAGTCCAAGCGGTCATAAAGGAGCACCATGGAATAAAAACTGTATTCTACAAAATTTAGGCGGCGGTGGCTATGTCGATACTCGGGATTTTAATTTAGATGATTAACAATAAAGGTATTTGGCGAAAAAGAAAACGTAGAATATAATGAGTACATAAAATACTAAAACAGTAATATTTGCATTCTACGCTTTAATATAAGAATTTGATTTAAAATAAAATTTAATAAAAATTAGCAGTATTTCATAACAATTAAAATAAATAACAGGCTTTATAGGACAGGATTCCAATGAAATTCAGAACAGACATCAATGGCCTCAGAGCAATTGCAGTGATTGCAGTCATGCTATTTCATTTTAATGCGGCCTGGATGCCTGGCGGTTTTGTTGGAGTAGATGTCTTCTTTGTGATTTCAGGTTTTTTAATGACTGGAATCATATTTAAAGATTTAGAACATGAAAATTTTCTATTCTGAAATTTTATGTGGCTCGTGCGAATCGGATTATTCCGGCTTTGGCCGCGCTGTGTCTGGTATTAATGGTTTTTGGCTGGTTTTATCTGACGCCTTTTGATTACAAGTTATTGGGTAAACATGCCGCGAGTAGCATGACTTTTTTATCCAATATCAGTTACTGGAAGGAATCCGGTTACTTTGAGGCAGGCACTCACGAAAAGTGGTTATTACATACCTGGTCACTTTCCGTAGAATGGCAATTCTATATGATTTATCCACTCGTTCTCATTGCCATGCGCAAGTTCATGTCCATCCAGACCATGAAATTTGTGCTGCTGGCAGGAACGATTTTAGGATTCATTCTATCTGTGATCGCTACCTACAAATGGCCAAATCCGGCTTATTTCCTGTTACCGACCAGAGCCTGGGAAATGATGATCGGGGGAATTGCTTATCTTTACCCTTTGACCTTGCAGGAAAATAAGAAAAGGTTGCTGGAAGGAACGGGATTGGCACTTATACTGGGGTCTTATTTCTTCATTTCAGCAGAAGATTTGTGGCCTGGCTATCTGGCAGTTTTTCCTGTTATCGGCACTTTTCTGATGATTCAGGCACATCAAAATGACAGCGTTATTACCAATAATATTGTGTTTCAAAAATTAGGAGCCTGGTCTTATTCTATTTACCTCTGGCACTGGCCTTTGGTGGTTCTGATCTATATCTACTCATTGCCTGAGTATTATGTATATGCCGGAATAGCCCTTTCTATAATTCTGGGTTTTCTGAGCTACAAGTATATTGAGCAGATTAAATTACCTTCATATCACCAGTGGAAAGATGTTTATCGTATAAAACCGCTCTATTTTTCTCTAGTGCTCATGAGCTTAGGAATTACTTTAAATATATTTAATGGTTTTAATACAGATCTGCGCCAAGGTGCAGCATCAGAACAGGCGAAATTCTTAGATTATTATAATGAAAAATTCAAAAATTTAAGGGATGCATACTGGCTGAAATGTGATACTTACGTGAGCCTGACCGAACATAATAGTTATGATCCTGATCCGGTCTGTATCACGAAACAAAAGGAAGGCGGGGTGTTTTTATGGGGAGATTCTCATGCTGAGGCACTTTCTTTAGGGCTGAGGACATTACTGAAATCCAAGGATATTCCTTTTTATCAGAAAACCTCTTCCATTTGCAGGGCATCGCTGACCGAGATTAACTATCATAAAGGGGTTTATAAAGAAGCCTGTGATTATTCCAATAAACTGGCACTAAAGAGCATCGCAGAACTTAAGCCCAAAATTGTGGTGATCACCCAAGCCCTGAAACACGACGAAACCAATTGGGAAAATATCGGGACAAGTTTACTTCAGCTTGGCGTATCCAATATCGTCATTGTGGGGCCAATTTCGCAATGGAAACCATCACTTCCTAAAGTGATGGTGAAACCGAAAAACTGGAATAGTACTGAAGATTTTATATTTGATGCCGGGCTGGATCTAAGAGCAGTTCAGGTAGACGAGAAAATGAAAAAATTACAATATCCTCAGGGAATTACCTATATATCCCTCATTGATCATCTATGTAAAAAAGATGATGTTCAGCAGCAATACAAATGTCGGATTCGTGCAGCTCAAGGAGAAGACCTGCTTCAGGTAGATTATGGTCACTTAAGTGAATCAGGCTCTTTATTTGTAGGGAATACCATACTGTCAAAATACTTATTAAATTTATATTCTCAGGGTGTGACTACAAATCAATAAGCTTATTTCCCGTGATTGATCAGCCACCTGTTGAGGTGGCTTTTACGTATATAACTTTAATTAAAATCATTCATATTGAATACTTCAGTGATCCCGCAATCACGCACAAACTGTTCATCGTGTGAAACTAAAATCACAGCACCTGTATAAGATCGAATTGCACTTGCCAACAAAGCTTTAGACTCAATATCCAGATGATTTTCTGGCTCATCCAATAATAAAAGTTCGGGTTGAGAGGAGACCTGGCTAAGACCTAATAATGCTACTTTGAGTTTTTCACCACCACTTAACTGAGACAAAGGATAAGTACCTTTATCACCACGAATTCTAAGTTGACCCAACAGATTACGCCATTCAACCTCCGGAATATCAGGATTTATCTGCCTTAAATTTTCAATTGCACTTAGTGTCTCATTGAGAAAACCAAAATTTTGATCCAGATAAAAACAGCTTCGTGCCAAAAAGATTTGATCCAAAGGTTGCTGCTTTTGTTGGGCGATCAGTTTCAGTAAAGTGGATTTACCAATTCCATTTCGGCCTGCAATATGGATTTTTTCACGTGCATTTAAAGCAAGATTCACAGGCTGTGGAGTACCAAAAGGAAGCTTTAACTCTTTAACCCGCAGAATTTCACCAGACTGTGGTTTAAGGTCTGGAAATTGAAATAGCTGAGGTTTTATCTTTTCGAGTTGCTGCTTTTGAAATTTTAACTCAGATTGTTCATTGGAAATTTGCCGTTGGTGCTGTGCCTGAACTTTACCTATACTTTGACCAGCCTGTTCTTTTTTAAAGTCTAAAAGCACTTTGGCTTGGGAATTCGAATCACGTAATTTGTTTCCGGCACGTTCCCGCTTTTGTGCTTTCATTAAAACGTCATGCTGCTTGTGCTTCATCTGTTTAATATCACGCTGACTCTGCTGAATTGACTGTTCGAGTGAAGTGACATTTTTCTGATACTGTTCAAAAAACTCCGCATAGTTTCCAGTAAAGTGCTGTAATCCATGCTCATTTAAATAATAAATATGATCAACCTGATCTAGAAAAGTCCGGTCATGACTAATGATCAACGCACCAGCAGGATGTAACTTTAAATGCTCTATTAACCATGTTCGTGCTTCACGATCCAGATGGTTGCTTGGCTCATCCAGCAATAAATAATATTCAGGCTTTAAGAACAAGCTACATAAAGCAAGTTTGGTCTTTTGGCCCTCACTCAAATATTGCACAGGAAAGTCCAGATCGGTGGGTAATTGTGCTGAACTCAACAGTTGCTGCCATTGATGCGGCAAATGCCAACTATCCTCAAGTAGCTCATAATCCTCGAAACTGGCTGTACCATGTTCAACATTTTTAAAAGCACGATGTAATTGACTTACTTCGAGTGCTTCAGCAATTGTGGCTGCCTTTAACCGATGCAATTGTGGTAGATAGGCATGATGCATTTGCCAAGAAACTTGGCCTGAGCAATGTGGAGAAGAATGCTGAGCCTGATACAAAAGCTGCATGAGCAAAGACTTACCTTGTCCATTACGGCCAATTAAAGCGCTGACCTGAGCTTTAGGAAGGGTAAAATTTAAATTCTGAAATATGACTTTGGAAGGGAATTCTAAAGTCAGACTGGATATTACACATGCCTGCTGAGTCATAAATAACCTCATAAATACAGGATGCACAAAATAAACAAGGGATTTTTTTCTAGAAGAAAGATCAAGCCAGACGATCTATTTTGCACATCAATCTAAAAATAATCGTTGATGAGAAAAATAGACTTACTTCATTGGCGTGACTCACTTATAAGAGAAGGGGAATTCGGACCTTATTTTAATACAAATAAGCTTGCTTAAAAATAGATCAAATTAGGATTGTTTATTCACTGTATTGAGGCTGATTTAAGTGAATTTCAGGATTTTAAGAATATGAGGTAATTTACTTGAAGTGGAACGAGTAAGTTTCATTTACACTATGCGGCTAAAGTCTTCTCTATTTTGCTTTTAAAGGATTTTTTTATGTCTGAACTCAAGCTCTACATTGCTTTATTGGGTGGAAAGCATGAAAAAGCCAATGTAGAAGTACATGACGTAATTCCGGTCATTAGTTCAGATATTAAGACAGCTTTCCCATATTTGAAGCAGCAATGGTTTGGTGTGCAAAAAGGCCTGCATGTCGATGGCTGGATGATGATCAATGGTGTTAGCTATCAGGATCTGAATTATCAGGTTCAGGTGACGGACACACCTGTAAAACAGGATTTAAAATTATTCCTGATCAATCTGGGTGCTTATGTGCCAGATCAGTTTGGTGAAATCCATAAATATCTGGTAGTTGCTGCAAAAAATAAGACTGAGGCTAAAGCACAAGGCAAGCTGGCCATTGAAAAGACCTGGTTTAAACCTCATACCGATGCCGTGATTGATGTAGATGATTGCTTAGAACTGAACAAGATTGACCAGAAATTTGTGCGTCTGGTAGAGGGAGACTTTGAAGCCAATAGTTTTAAGAATGATTATGTAATTATTCCTTAATTAAGATAAGGCTACATAAAGTAGCCTTAATTTATCGATTTATTTGTAATGGCCTGAGACTTTCACATAGTTTTGTGCTGAATAAGGCAAGAAAGCTATTTCCTTTTCAGTCAGTGGACGCACTTTTTTGACTGGACTGCCTACATACAAGTACCCACTTTCTAATACCTTATTCGGTGGTACCAGTGAACCTGCTCCAATCATCACATCATCTTCAATAATCACGTCATCGAGAATAATTGTACCGATACCCACTAAAACACGATTACCGATGGTACAGCCATGTAATTTTACATGATGACCAATTGTTACATCTTCACCAATAATCAGTGGTGAACCTTCAGGTTTATCCGCCTTTTTATGACTCACATGCAACATGGAATGATCCTGTACATTCGAGTTCTTGCCAATACGAATATGATTCACATCACCACGAATTACGGCAAAAGGCCATACAGATACATTTTCGCCTAAAACAACATCACCTACGACCACCGCCATCGGATCGATAAAACAGGAGTCAGCGACTTGCGGGCGAGTATCCAGATAAGGGCGAATGTTTTGGCTCATGTCAGTATCATCCTGAAAGTTTATAAGCATTATAAAATAAAAAAGCACACATTCGATGAATGTGTGCTTTGACTTTAGTAAGATCTAATATTGATAATAAATATTAGAACAGGTTACTAAAGAATTGTTTGATATGATCCAGCATACGGGCAAAGAAACCAGCTTCTTCAACTGCTTTCAGCGCAACAAGTGGTTTCTCAGCAATCACTTTGCCGTTTAAAGTCGCCACATATTTACCTACGACTTGACCTGGTTGTAAAGGCGCAGTCAGTTTAGGCTGAACGACTAATTGAGTCTTGATGGCATTGGCCTGACCTTTAGGCATAGTCACATTAAAGTTTTCTGCAAGACCGATCTGCACTTCATTTTCCTTACCAAACCAGACTTTAGACTTGGCTAGAACCTGTTTAGCGGGTTGAACATTTTTGGTTTCAAAGTTCGCATAACCCCAAGCCAGAAGTTCACGTGTTTGTGATGCACGTTCATTCATGGTTGGTGCACCAAAAATCACTGAAATCAGACGAGTCGGACCGCGTTTTGAAGAGGTCGTTAAGCAGTAACCGGCTTCATCAGTATGACCAGTTTTCAAACCATCTACACTTGGATCAGTATAGAGCAGGGCATTACGGTTGCCTTGCTTAATCCCGTTAAAAGTAAACTCTTTTTCAGAGTAGATTGGATAGTATTTTGAACTGTCTTTGATGATGTGCTGAGCCAAAGTTGCCATATCTTTCGCAGTCGAATAATGGCCTTCAGCTGGCATACCAGTCGAGTTGATGAAGCTGGTATTGGTCATGCCAATCCGTTTCGCTTCCTGGTTCATCATATGTGCAAAGGTACCCTCGTTCCCTGCAATATGTTCAGCCATCGCCTTAGATGCATCGTTACCGGACTGGATAATAATCCCGCGCAACATTTCTAGTGCAGTCGCCGTACCATTTAAAGGTACATACATACATGATTCTGCACTGCTACCACGGCACCATGCAGATTCATTCATGCGAACCTGTTCATCTTCAGTCAGCTCACCACTTAATAACTTCTGCTCGATGATGTAACTGGTCATCATCTTGGTCATTGAAGCAGGGGCTAATTTTTCATTTTCATTTTTTGATGCGAGAATTTGCCCTGTCTCGTAGTCCATTAGCACATAAGATTTATTATTCAATTCTGGTGGTGCAGATAAGACAGTTGCTGCAAAGCTAAAACTAGGAATTAATAATAATGCAGCAAGGGCAGTTTTTTGGGTCATTTCTAGTGGGTTCCAATATCTTGATGTAAGCACGAAGAGCCTAGCATTTTAGGACAAAGCTAGGCTGACTTCTATGGGAAACCCGGGGTTATTTCAAAAGTATTGTAAGCAATCACGCAAAAAGTGGATTATTTACTGTAGCTCACCAACTCATTGCAAATGGCCTGATTCTTTTTCTTGCCAGCCTTTTTGGCATCACTCTGTGCTTCGGCCAGAATGTTACGGAAATCTGACTGTTTTACCATCTGGTTCAGGCGCTCAACCGGATTTTTTTGGCCGGGCAAATATTCAGTCACCAGCTGGTTATAACCCTGATTGAATTTTGCTTTGTCTTTGACCATGCTTGGGCAAATTTCAGAAAGGACATAAATTGCAGCTAATTCTTGCTTGGTGATTTCTTGGCTCGGGGTGACTTCAATATTTTCATTTGCTGCATAAACCGAGCTTCCCCAAAGTGTCATACCAGCAACAACAGATAAACTTAAACTTTTAATTAATGTATGTTTCATCAAAAAACTCAAAAATTACATGTAGAACAATAATTTGTTAGCTTAAAGATATTTTCAAAATTGAAAAGAGGGGAAATGTAGTGAAGCTGTAGAATTATGAAGAAATGTGTAAGAGAAAAAAGACGATGCTGGCATCGTCTCATTTCAGTGAGAAAGACCTTATTCCTGATAAGCTAAAACGTCTTCACACGCTGTTTTTTGTTCGTCTTTTGCAGTCTGTTTTGCACCTTGACGTGCTTCTTCAAGCACAGTCTTGTATTCACTGTCTGCCTGAAGTTTTTGATAGGTCATCGATTTGTCTGAGTATTCTTTTAGATAAGATTGAATCAGCTGCTGAATCGTTGTATCGAATTTTGCATTCTGACCAATAATGCCCGGGCATACTTCAATCATTACCTGTGCAGATGCGACATCTTCTTTCACGATCATGTCATTTTCTTCAGCTGTCAAATCATTGGCAATAACTGCAGGAGAAACAAAAGTTGCCAAACTTAAAGCCAAAGTACCCCAAAGAGAGAATTTTTTCATCATCTTAAGCCATATGTATTAATGGATATCGTGCTACAAATATATATAATTCCTGAACTAATACAATGAAATGTCCTAGCGAGTCATTTTTTAGCTCAACGAGATTTTGCAGTGAATATATTAATTTCCAATGATGATGGCGTTTTTGCACCAGGTATACAGGCACTGGCGCAGGCCTTGAGGCCTTTAGGACGTGTTGTGGTGGTAGCTCCAGAAAGTGAACGTAGCGGATTTTCCAGTGCACTGACTTTAGACCGACCATTAAGACCGATCCAGATTTCTCCCGATGTATGGGCGGTTAATGGCACGCCGGCTGACTGTGTCTATCTGGCCATGAACGGCTTATTTGATGTTGAATTCGATCTGGTGGTCAGCGGCATTAACAGTGGTGCCAATCTGGGAGATGATGTGCTGTACTCGGGTACGGTGGGGGCTGCATTTGAAGGCCGTCTGGCCAAACAACCTGCATTAGCAGTTTCTCTATGTGGGCAAAACGTTCGATCTTATACCTTACCAGAAGATTATCGTATTGCAGCGCAATGGGTACATGATTTTATTGCGGCAGGTTTGCCGACTTTGCCTGAGCGTCATATTTTTAATGTGAATATTCCTGATGTGGCTGAGCTGAAAGGAACTAAAGTGACCTTTCAGGGACGCCGTAGCCAGTCCAAGCCGATTACCAGTCATGTAGATCCACGTGGTCGTCAGGTTTACTGGATTGGGCTATCGGGTGAAGCAGTCGCAATGCCAAAACATAAAGGAACTGAAATCGAGTCAGACTTTTTTGCAATTGCCAATGGCTATGTAAGCGTGACGCCAATTCAGATGGATGCCACAAACTATGACACACTTCACACTTTGCAAGCCCAGATTCTAAATAAAATCTAATGAATGTTATAAGTTTGTGAAAAATGAAAGCTTACAAGTATATTGTAGTAAAACTTTGCTAATCTTACTGGGTTTTTGCAACCGTATAGATGTTAGAGAGGAAGATAATGTCCTTGGTGTCACCGAAATACTTCATTCATGCTTCACCATCCAGCTTCATCAAAACTCTGGTTTTGTCCACTGTGGTTGTTTCCACAATGATTATTACTGGTTGTGCCACTAAACCTCAGGTCAATAATATGACGCGCTATGCCGCAGCGCCTGACTTCTATACGGTACGCTCTGGGGATACTTTGAGTGGCATTGCAGCACGTTATGGTCTGAGCTATATCAGTGTGGCAGAGATGAATGATATTGCTCCGCCGTATCGTATTTATGTGGGTCAGTCGATTCGCCTGAAAAATAACACTACTGCGCGCCGTACTACAGCGACTCAACCTGTTACCCAAGCTGCCCCGATTCAGCGTCAAACGATTGCGATTCCAGCGCCAACCACTCCAGCTCCAACGACTGTTAAGACTACGCCAAAACCTGCCACCACTACTTCTGCACCGATTACTCCAGTATCGACAGCAGCGGGATTACGTTGGGTCAAGCCATCAAATGGTCCGGTATTACAAAACTATGATCTGGCTGCAAATATCAAAGGTACCCGTTATGGCGGTAATGTCGGAGATCCGGTCTTTGCTGCAGCAGATGGGCAGGTGGTATATGCAGCAGATGGCCTGAAGGAATATGGTAATCTGGTATTAGTTAAACATATTAATGGCTATATCACCGCTTATGCGCATAACAGTAAATTAAGCGTGAAAAGTGGCCAAAATGTAACGGCTGGTCAAAAAATTGCCGAGATGGGGGCGACTGGTACAACCCGTACTATGCTTGAGTTTCAGGTTCGCTTAGACGGAAAACCGATTAATCCAACAGTAGTTTTACCAAATAATTAAATAAATAATGCAAAACGTAAATTTCACCGTATAATACAATGAGTTGCTTTTATCAAAAGATGAAGCATCTCATAAGTTTAGAGGGGAATTTATGTTAGATCAACTTCGAGCAATGGGTGTCTTTGCTTGTGTTGTGGAAAAGAACTCGTTTAGCGGTGCTGCACGTGAGCTAGGGATTACAACCAGCGCCGTGAGTCAACAAATTCGCTCTTTAGAACAGGATATGGAAGTTGTACTTCTAAATCGTTCTACGAGAAAATTAAGTCTGACCGAAGCGGGACAAGCTTTTTTTCACAGCTGCCAGGAAATGTTGTCTGCTGCTGAGCGTGGAAAGGTTCGCATTAACGAGTTACGTGATGATCTTGTTGGTGAACTTCGTATTGTATCCTTACCGGAAGTATGTGCGAATCATGTGATTCCTGCACTTTCTCACTGGATGTCCGCACACCGTGGCCTGACAGTCCACCTGGAAACAAACAATCATGAGGTTGATTTGTTGGAAGGGCGTATTGATATTGCCCTGCGATTTGACCAGAACGATGATGATCACAACCTTCAGGTTGTGCCATTAATGCAGATTGAACAGATTCTTGTTGCTGCGCCAAGCTATATTAACCAGACCGCCATTATCTCGCGTCCTGAAGACCTGAAACATCATGATGTTTTGCCTTTAACGCATATTAAAAATCATCAGAATTTCAGTTTTCAGCATGTGCATAGTGCAGAAAAGGTTGAATTTGAACTGAGCTCACGCTTTAGTACCAATAACAGCCTGGTTGCAAAAGCCATGTGCCTGCAAGGCAATGGGGTTGCTAAGATTTTATATCTTGATGTTAAAAAAGATTTATTAAATGGTTCACTGATTGAAGTCTTGCCTGAATGGAAACTTCCGCCAGTCACCCTTTATGCAGTTATGCCTAATCGAGAACAGCAACCGACTAAAGTCCTGCGCTGTCTGGAGGCATTGAAACAATATTTTAGCCAGATCTCTGGTGGACGTTTGTTACAAGTCGCATCATAAATTCCCTATAAACAAAAAAGCCGCTTTAAAGCGGCTTTTTTGTTGTTCAAGATAGACTTAAGCAAGATAAGCCTTGATCATTTTCACTAAACGTTCGATCAGTTGATCGGCCTGTTCCTGAGTAATGTTCAGGGTAGGCAACAGACGAACGACATTACCTGCAGTCACGTTGATAATGGTTTTGTATTCATCGCGTGCAATATCCACCAGCTCACCGCAGTCTTTAGGCAACTCAATCCCGATCATCAGACCGAAACCGCGTACAGTCACTTGATGATCTGCAAGCTGGTTACGTAACTGCTCAACAATATATGCACCTTTTTCAGCGGCATTGGCCACGATATTCTCTTTTTGCATAATATCGATAATGGTATAAACCACGCGTGAACCCAATGCAGTACCGCTATAAGTCGAACCGTGGTTACCCGCAGTCAAAACACCGACACCACGACCTTGAGTCATCACGGCACCAATCGGGAAGCCATTGCCCAGACCTTTAGCTGTGGTCAGTACATCCGGCACAATATTGGTGTGCTGATAAGCAAAATATTTACCGGTACGGCCATTACCTGTTTGTACTTCATCCAGCATCATTAACCAGTTGTGCTGATTACAGATCTGACGGATTTCTTCTAGGTAGCTAAAGCCTTGCGGTGCAGTGTTGACACCACCTTCACCCTGAATCGGTTCAACCAGAATAGCCACGATATCCGGATGGTTAATTGCAGCTTCTTCAATGGCTTCAATATCACCAAAAGGTACACGAATAAAACCTTCAACCAATGGACCAAAGCCTTGTTGAACTTTTTTGTTACCCGTTGCAGATAGGGTTGCCAGCGTACGGCCATGGAAAGATTTGTCAGCTACAATAATTTTTGGTGACGCAATACCTTGCATATGACCGAATTTACGCGCAATTTTGATAGCGCCTTCGTTCGATTCTGCACCACTGTTGGAGAAGAAAACTTCTTCCATGCCAGCGACTTCAGCCAGTTTCTGTGCAGCAGCAGTTTGCCAAGGCACTTCAAAAAGGTTGCTGGTATGAATCAGGGTTGCAGCTTGTTCCGCAATTGCTTCAGCAATCACTGGATGAGCATGACCCAAACCGCAAACGGCGATCCCAGTTAAGGCATCTAAATACTCTGTACCATCTTCGGTATAAAGATATGCACCTCGTCCTCGGACAAAGCTGATCGGTTGACGACCAAAGACTGGCATCAAATGTGAAGGTTGATCAGTTTGTACCGGAGCGAGGGTAATATTGTTCATGACTAACTCTTTACTGTTAGGTGGAAAGAAAAACTTATATAAGCAAAAACTTGGTCAGATTTAAAGGGTAATTGTAAATAAAAATGGATTTATTACTTTAGACGTACTGTTTTTCTCTGTTTTGGGTATAATGCGAGACAGATTAGTTGAGGATTTATCAATGACTGAACAAGCACGCGATACCGAAGCGTTAATTCGTGACCAAATTGCCAAGCACGCAGTACTTCTTTATATGAAAGGCACACCACAATTTCCACAATGTGGTTTTTCTGCACGTGCGGTAGAAGCACTCAGTCAAATTGGTCGTCCATTTGCTTATGTTAATATTCTGGAAAACCCGGATATTCGTGCAACTCTGCCACAAATTGCGAACTGGCCGACATTCCCACAACTTTGGATCAATGGTGAATTGATCGGTGGTAGTGACATCATGCTCGAAATGTTCCAAAAAGGTGAATTACAGCCTTTAGTAGAGCAATACAGTCCAGCACCTGAAGCTTAATCCTTGGATTAAACTGATAGATGTGAAAAAGCGCTTCCGAGAGAAGCGCTTTTTTTATGGGTGAATAGTGAGGCAGGGGGCAGAATTAATCTTCTGCCTGCTGACCCTCAGATTTTTCTAGTTCTTTTGATTCAGCAACCAAGGCCTCAGCTAAGGTATCTGGATCGGTCAGAACTTCCTTTATAGGCGCCTTATCTTTTTTCTTTTTCTTCTTTTTTTTCTTTTTCTTAGGTTCTTCCTCAAACTCGGCACCATCTTCAATGGCTTGCCAGTATTCGAGTTGTTCCATCACAGCAGCAAAGATCGAGTTTTTGCTATAACGGCCTTTCTTGTCCATAGTCCCGACCGGACGTGCCATCAGGATTTCCAAAGCCTGCGCGATATTATCAATGGCATGAATATGGAATTGACCATCTTCGACTGCAGCAATGACATCTTTACGTAACATCAGATGCTGCATATTTTGTCGTGGAATAATCACACCCTGCTTACCTGTCAGGCCTTGCAACTTACAGGCATCGAAGAAACCTTCAATCTTCGCATTGACACCACCAATCGGTTGTACTTGACCAAGCTGGTTCATAGAACCGGTAATCGCCCAGGACTGGTCGATCGGTAACTGGCTAATCGCAGAAATCAGCGCTGAAAGTTCAGCGACTGTCGCGCTGTCACCATCCACCTGACCATAGCTTTGTTCGAAAGCTAAAGCGGCAGAGAAGTGCAGGGTCTGTTCACGACCAAAATGGGCTTTTAGAAAGGAGGCCATCAATAGCACGCCCTTAGCATGCAAAGAACCGCCAAGTTCTACACTACGTTCGATATCCAGAATATCACCGCCACCTTGATATACAGAAGCAGTTAAGCGTGAAGGTAGACCAAATTCAACATCTGCATAATGAATCACAGACAGCGCATTGATTTGGCCTAGACGATGACCGCGAGTTTCAATCAGTTGAGTGCCACGGGTCAGATCTTGCCAGAATAGCTCACGTAAATAGCCTAAGCGATATTTACGATGATCCAGTGCGGTATTGATATGCTTTTCTGACACCATCTTATCACCCGCTTCGAATGCATGATGATGCGCTTCACGAATCAGGTCGCCCAGCGTTAATGCATGTAGTGACAGGGAACTCTGATCTTCAGCCTGACGGCTTGAGTCGGTCAGCAGGGCAGATAATGCAGAACGGTCAAATGGTAATAATTTATCTGATTGCACATAGTCAGCAATGAGCTGCATATAGGCTTGCTCATTTTCATCATTACGTTGCAAGGTATCGGTAAAATCAGCACGGATTTTAAAGATACTGCCTAGTTCTGGTTCAAGTTCCAGAATTTCATAATAAATTTCTGGCTCTGCCAGCAGCACCACTTTGATATTCAGCGGAATAGAAGCTGGTTCAATGGAAATGCTACCGGTGAGAGTCAGCATATGCTCTAAAGATGAAAGCTTGAGATGCCCAGATTTCAGGGCACGTTTCAGACCTTGCCATGCATATGGCTGTTCCAGTAATTGTTCAGCTTCAAGCATCAGGAAACCGCCATTGGCATTATGCAAGGAGCCGGGACGGATCAGTGTGAAATCTGTAGTAATTGTACCATTTTGGGTCAACTGTTCCACATGACCCAATAGATTGTAATGCGTCGGGAAGTCTTCAAAAATAACGGGTGCGCCGCTATTTGGCTTATGGGTGACGATCACATTGGCCTGGAAGCGCGCTGGTACGCGGCTAAACTGGGCAGGGGTAAAATCATCTTCTTCCTGTTCCAATACAATTTCGACATTATTAATAATGTCTTCAGCATATTGCTTCAGATATTGTTCCAGACCTTCGACATGCTTGAATTTAGTCAGCATCTGCTCAACGCGTGGCATCACTACCTGTTTAGCGATATCACGGTTCAATACTTGAACACGGTCACGCGCATCATCTTCCAGATCGCCTAAATGAAGGCCTAGGCGTTCCAGTTTCTTGTCCATGTAACGCATGTTTGACGCGATTTCAGCACGATCTTTATTGCTTAAAGCATTCAAATCTTCCTGAGACATTTCCTGTACTTTGTCATCTTTCAGATGAATTGGCACAAAACAATGCTCATCATTGCGGGAAATCAGTTTCAGATCGAGTTCTTCACCTTCACGGGTTAGTTCGATCAAGGCGAGTTGCTGTTCATCACCCGTTTCCTGGCGAATCATTTCAATCCGGTTATGATAGCTTTCCGCAGTAAAACGGCGCTCCAGCTGTTTTAGAATGGATTGCCAGCTTTGATGCAGCATCGTCTGAAACTTGGGTCCCTGACCGGCTGGGAATTCCAGTGCGATAGGCTGACGAGGATTCTGAAAATTATTGACATAAACCCAGTCATTAGGCGTTTGCATGGTTTTGGCATGTTGCTGTAGCAAACGCTTCACCATAGTGCGTTTGCCGAGTCCTGCTGTACCCACCGCAAAAATGTTATAGCCTGAATATGGCAGGGCAATACCGGCTTCAACCGAAGCACGGGCACGATCCTGGCCTAGAAAATTATTCAAAGGCTTGATTCGCTTGGTTGATGCCGGGATTTTATCCGGATCGGCAATACGCGTCAGTTGTGCCGGTTTCAGGCATGTCTTTTCAAGGGTTGGTGTAATTTCGCTTTGTTCAAAGGCTGAGATAAGTAGGTCGGAGCTGATGTTTTGTTGAGATATAGTTGTATTACTTGAAATTGAAGAATGAATTTGATCGAGTCTCTGAGTCACTGTTGAAAGTCCAAAACGAAATATGACGTGGATAAGGTTTAAGGTATACAGATTTACTTGAAAAATTCAAGCCAACATGTCAGTTTTGCCACAAAATAAAAAATCGGGCATGCGAGAAATATATAAATTTTGTTGAAAGATACGTTATTAAAGGATTGAATAGCAGCAATTGGTTTTCGTGGAAAATAACAAGGCAATGACAACACAAACGACGGGTTGGAAATCCGCATTTACAGCATTTCTGGATCGACGTGCCCTGATCATGCTGTTTCTCGGATTTTCAGCCGGTGTCCCAATTCTTTTGATTTTTTCCAGTTTGTCTTTATGGCTCGGTGAAGCCGGAATCAGTAAAAGTGCCGTGACCTTTTTCAGCTGGGCTGCCCTTGGCTATTCATTCAAGTTCGTCTGGGCGCCACTCATCGATGAATTACCTGTCCCATTTTTGACTAAAGCTTTGGGTAGACGAAGAGCCTGGCTATTGATTGCTCAGATCCTGATTGTAACTGCGATTTCAATTATGGCTTTTTCAGATCCGGCATTGGGGCAGGCACATTTACAGCAGATGGCATTGGGTGCAGTACTGCTAGGGTTCTCGGCGGCAACACAGGATATTGTCATTGATGCTTACCGTATCGAGCTGGCCGAAACCCAGATGCAGACCGTACTGGCTTCCACCTATAACGCGGGTTACCGGATCGGGATGATTGTGGCTGGGGCTGGAGCTCTGTTTCTGGCGGCGTATTTAGGTACAGCCAAAGGCAACTATATCTATGATGCCTGGAAATGGACTTATCTGGCGATGGCAGCGGTTATGCTGGTCGGGATTATTACCACACTGGTCATCCGTGAGCCTCAAGTGGATCGGGCACGTAAAGATTATCAGCGCAGTGATTATTTCCGTCTCGTCGGCGTGTTTTTTGTGGCAGTTATCAGCTTTGTTCTGAGCTATGTCTATTCCGGTGACTTGGTATCTAGTATCACTGCACAGTGGGCAATTCAGGATACTTTTGCCTTGTTCTGTTTTGAGGCTTTACGCTTTATCGGTTCAGGTGCTGTCGCTTTCGGTGTGGGTACGATTCTGGTCAAAATGGGTGCTGTGAATAAGCAAATGGCATTCGAAACCTGGGTCAATCCCGTAGTAGATTTCTTTGATCGCTATGGTTTAAAACTGGCTTTGGTGTTGTTATTGCTGATCGGTTTTTATAGGGTCTCCGATATTATTGCCGGTGTGATTTCCAATGTGTTCTATCAGGATCTGAATTTTAGCAAGGAACAGATTGCTGAAGCTGTGAAAGTGTATGGGGTAATTTTCTCCCTGCTTGGCGGTTTTTTAGGTGGCTTGCTGGCTCAGAAAATGAACATCATGAAACTGATGTTTGTAGGCGCGATTTTGGCCTGTTCAACCAATCTGATTTTTATTGGCTTAGTAAAGTCTGGTGAAAAGCTGGGACAGGTCGAAGTTCAGGTAGGCCAGCAAACCTTTCAGGCAGATACAGATGAAGTCGGTTACTGGAAACTGAATGTGCCCACTACTGCTTTTAAAGAGGCCGAACAGATTCAGGTTCGTGCACATTATCTGAATCATCCGGCAGATGCAGTACAAGTCAACCTGCCTTATCTGCAACAGAATGCTTCGCAAGCAGCACAATTACAGCTTCTGCCTGTTACCACAGATAACCTGATCAGTGCCAATGAGCAGGAGAATAGCATCGTGGTTCGCGGTCAGTATCTAGGGCCGGATTTAACTGCAGAGCAAAAAATTGTATTAGAGCTGAATGGCGATAAATTCGATGCCAAGCTGGATGAAGAGCGTGTCTTTAGTGCTGCTATTCCTGCCGAGAAACTGATTACTGCACCTGTGAAGCGAATCAATGCAAGCTTAATGCAGCAGGAGCAGCCAATAGTGACCCAGCAGCATTCATATGCTGTGGACTTGTCGCAGACTCAGGCCAATCCGATGGATATTGATATTCAGCCGATTACAATTGGAACAGGCGAGAATGTTGAAATTCAAGGTAAGGTGATTAAACCGTATAGTTCATGGTGGCTATATTTTGCAATTATTGTCGATAATCTGGCCGCAGGTCTCGCAGGCGCTGCTTTTATTGCCTTCCTGTCCAGTCTGACCAGTGTGTCCTTTACCGCTGTTCAGTATGCTATTTTTAGCTCACTCATGACCTTGACTCCTAAGATTTTAGGTGGATATTCGGGTACTATAGTGACCAATATCGGTTATCCGAATTTCTTCCTGATGACCACTTTAATCGGGATTCCAATCCTGATTCTGGTCGTTTGGGTGGCAAAATTGCTCGGTGAACACCAAAAACAATCTGTAAATAAGGATGATTAATATGCGCATGCTGCATACCATGTTACGTGTAGGCAATCTGGAACAATCACTCAAGTTCTATACTGAAGTTCTTGGTATGACTTTACTTCGTAAGCGTGATTATGAAGAAGGTCGTTTTACCTTGGCTTTTGTGGGTTATGGCGATGAGGAAAATCACACTGTGCTTGAACTGACCCATAACTGGGATACAGAAAGCTATGACCTAGGCAATGGCTACGGTCATATTGCGATTGCGGTAGATGATGCTTATAAAGCATGTGAAGAAATCAAGGCACGTGGTGGCAATGTTGTTCGTGAAGCTGGCCCAATGAAAGGCGGTGTCACTGTCATTGCATTTGTGGAAGATCCAGACGGCTATAAAATCGAGCTAATCCAGCAAGACAACAACGCACGTAATAACTAAGTGTTATAAAGCGATATATGTGAAATGTATTCATGTATGGATGAAAATATTCCTTCAATCTGAATGCATAACATGGACCCGGCATCTGTTAAGATAGCCGGGTATTTTTTATCGAATAATAAAATTTTGAGGGAAGGACATCAGATGCTTAAACTGCTGGCATTGGACCGCTTTACGATCTTGCTCTTTGTTATGGTGTTACTGGCCAGTGTATTGCCAGTGTCAGGGCAGGCAGCTGAAGTCTTTAGCTGGATTACGACAGCAGCCATTGCGATCCTGTTTTTCCTGCATGGTGCCAAGCTTTCTCGTGAAGCCGTAATTGAAGGCTTGATGCACTGGAAATTACACACTTTGGTCTTTGCCTTGACCTTTGCACTTTTTCCAATTTTAGGCTTGCTGGCAAAGCCAATCCTATTGCCAATGCTGGGGCAGGAATTATATTGGGGATTCCTGTTTATGTGCTTCCTGCCATCAACTGTACAGTCTTCGATCGCCTTTACCTCAGTGGCTCAAGGGAATATTGCCGGTGCGATCTGTAGTGCCTCTTTTTCCAATATTATTGGGATGTTCATTACCCCGATGCTGGTCACATTCTTTATCCTTGGGAAATCTCAGCATGGCTTTGATCCGACAGCATCGATTCTACAGATTATACTGCTGTTATTGGTGCCTTTTATTTTAGGCCAGTTACTGCGTCCCTGGATTTTCCCAAAAATGCAGCAAATGCCCAAGATCGTTAAGATATTCGATCAGGGCTCAATTCTGATGGTGGTTTATGGGGCATTTAGTAGTGCGGTGGTGGCTGGACTTTGGCATGAAGTCAGCTTAAGTACTTTGCTCTTGCTGCTGCTGGCATGTTCGGTTTTATTGACCATCGTAATGCTGTTGTCGTTATTTATTCCACGCTGGCTGGGCTTTAATCGTGCCGACCAAAAAACGGTGTTCTTTTGCGGTTCCAAAAAAACACTGGCCAGTGGCGTACCAATGGCACAGATTCTGTTTATTGGTCAGCCACTTGGCATGATAGTTTTACCGATTATGATTTTCCATCAAATCCAGCTTATGGCCTGCGGTGTGATTGCGAATCTCTGGGCCAAACAGGCGGTACATACAGAAGAATAATTCGCTTATTGCTTTTGTTTGCCGTATAATACTGCCCAACTTGTTGTGCTTAGCTCTGACGGTATCCGTCTCGGTGGGCCAAAAGAATGGTCTGTTGTGGTGTTGATCTGCCTGAATCCTGTTTCTGGCCCTTCCTCAATATTTGAGAGTGATCAATTGCGATGACAGCAAAACCTTCTTTCATCTTAATGGAGTAATCGACGATGCGCGCCGATATTCACCCAAAATACGAAAAACTAGTTGCTACTTGTTCATGTGGTAACGTAATCGAAACTCGTTCAGCTGTTGGTAAAGAAACTCTTTACCTAGACGTATGCTCAGCTTGCCACCCATTCTACACTGGTAAGCAAAAGAACGTTGACACTGGCGGCCGTATCGACAAGTTCAAACAACGTTTTGCTGGTATGTCACGTTCTGTTAAACGTTAATACCCAAAATGAAAAAACGGGCTTTATGCCCGTTTTTTTGTGCCTGCAATTTAGAAAATTATTTCACATTTCTAGATTGAAATGCGAGCACAAGACCTTAGTGGTCTTGTACATCAATCAGATGATCCAGTTTCTTCTGGAAATAATCACCCTGAATAAAGCGGGCATCCACGTTCCAGGCATTCGCAAATAAGGTCATGTCATTCAGTTCACGAATCATGATATTCACTGGTTTGATTTCATTGTACGTGGTGATTTTTTCCTGTAACTGTTCAATTTCAGCATCATTGTTCAGCATCTTGGTCAGTTTGCTATCCAGGCTCAGACCATTGATATCGAACTCCCGTAACAGGATTTCACTATACATTGAGTGACCAAAGTTACGAATCGCAATCCGCGCGCCATGATCACGTAAAGTACGTAGATATTTCTGCGCATCCTGCTGGTTCATCAGGATATCTTCTTCTGAGAACTGTAAAGTTAAAGGATGCTCGACTTTACTGCGAATAATCGTAATCAGTTTAGAAATAAACTCAGGGAAAGTACGGTCTTTAAATAGCACAGCACGGTTCAGGTTGACGATTAAACGGGCATCCGGATACTGGGTAATGAAGTTGTGCAACTGCTTGCTTGATTCAACCAGAATCCAGCGATCCAGTTTAATAGACAATTCATCATCTTCATTAAGTTCCATCAAGGAAGAAATATCCTGCCATTTATTTTCAAAGATAAAGCCACTAGTCACCTCATACATATAGAGGTTGGTATCTTCTTTATCATAGAGCTGTTGATATTTCAGATGAATTTCACCACGTTCCAGACATTCACGCAGTGCTTTTAATACTGGAGAGGTTGTGAGTGGTACAGTGCTGACTGCCGGACTGACCGGTATGGACTCAGACGCTGGAATAACGGGTTCTGAAACCGTGAAGTCAATGCTCGGCATTGAAATCGATTCCTGAGTCGTTGCAGGAATATCCAGAACAAATTCAGACGTTTTTTGTGCTTGTGGTAAAGGAGTAGAGAAGGCCCGACCGACTAATTCATTACAATGGCTTTCATCACGCAACTCACCGTCAAGCAGGGTATAACCGATGCGTAGATTAAGCGGATAAGTTTGCTGATTCACTGTAATAAGCTGTGGTTTGGTCAATGAACCTAACCCAACAAGTTTGGATTCTAGAATGTCTTGCGCATCTGCCTGAATGATCCCCACCAGAACATCATGTTCCAGTTTAAAGAGTGGAATACGAACCTGCTCTTTTAGAAATTTCTTAACTTCATGGAAATAACCTATGTAGGTCGCCCAATCACCATTCAGGACTTGCGGCTCATACGCAGCAAAGGAGAACGTGATCAATGCATTGGCTTTGGCCGGTTCACGATTGAGTTCACGCTTAAGTGACTGTAAGGTATTTGGCTTGTTTGCAACTTTTTCAGAAGAGGCACTCGCCTGATTAGTCGCTGTATCAATCGTGATTTGAAGTGCATCTTCTTCAGCACTAGATGCCAGAAATTCCAGTTTTAGCGGATTGGCAGCAGCAACATTTGGATTCGAAGAAGTAATATCAAAACGACCTAAATCAAATTGACCCTGAGAAATCTTTTTAAAGCGGGATTTAAAATCATTCAAATCTTGCGGCTGTAACAGGTCTAAAAGTGGCAGACCGATAATATCGTCCTCGCTTTTAAGGCCAAACAGTTTGAGATAATCGGCATTGGCCTGAATATGGATGCCTTCTTGAATGGTTGCGACTGCACGGTTACTATCTTCTACCAGTGATTGTGCCTGGCTTTGTGCAGTTTCCAGTTCTTCCATTAAATGGCGCTGGGCTTGCATGGTACGGCTAAAGGAAAGGGCACGCACCAGATTCAGGAAGAAGCGGTCTGGATAATCCAGATTCAGAATGTCAAAAATGCCTTTACGGATATATTGGGCATATTGTTCAGCCTGATAATCTTCTGGCTTTAACAGAAGAATAGGCAGATCAGGTTGCTGCGAAAGTTGAACCAGACTTAAGGCCTGTTCATATTTCAGATCATACGCACGACCAAAAATAATTAGGTCCCAGTTAAAGTTTAACTGTTTTTCAAAAGATTGCAGATCATCAAGCAGAACGGCATCGACCTGATATTCATTGCTGGTTAAGAGATCACGGATTTGGTTATATCTAATTTGATTATCATCAATGATCAGTAAACGTGTTTCAGTACGTTTTAACTTTTTAGACAATAATGGATTTCTCACTTCAATGCTTCCCATAAATCGTGATTTCTAGTTTCATTCAATTGCTTATGTATAAAGTTTTCGATGACATCTTCTTCTTGATCATTTAATAATTCATAGTCAAAACGGATAAAACTTTGTGTAATGAGCTGTGCTTTGGTCAGGTAGATTCTGAGTTCTTTTTGGCCAAGACGTAAATGAATGGTCTGTTTTTCCCTAAACATTTGTGAGCCAGAGACAATAATACTGGTTGAGACCTGATCAAGCTGGGTCATCTGTACCAGAATTGCAGGCTGATAATTGATAGTGTATTTGTCGGTGCGAGCATAGACTGCACAAGGGAACAGTTCCTGTGCCAGAATTTCCAGACCGATTTCCAGACTTTTATCTGCTGACTGTTTGATCCAGCGAATGACACCGCCACGCCACTGGCTTTGAGATTTTTCCTGAACCAGAATAAATTCGCCAGTTTTCAGATTGGCAGGCGTGATACCTGACCATTTAATCCGGTAACCATTAACACTGATATCGAGAACTTCAGCGGTATGAATCTGTTTGGCTTCGCGATCGAGCGCCTTGATACTACTGAATCCGCTTGGAACAGTATTATGCATTGAGCTGACAAAACTGCTTTCGCTCTGGAAACCATAATTACCTTCCAGTTCCAGCGTTTCATTAAAGTTTTTACCCTTAGATAGATAAAAATGCGCCACTGTTAAGCCAAAGCAGATATTGATCTGTGCGGAATATTCATAACGCTCATGACGGCGTTCGACATTATTTGAAAGCAGGTTATAGATATGAAAATGCAGGGCAGGTGTCAGGAACAGCTTTTCATTACGTGACAGATACTGGGCATTTTTGCTTTGCGTACCGGTCAGGTGTTCCATCAGGTTTTGTGTCGAAATATAGAAACTTGGCTGGAAATGCTGACCCTGATGAGAATTCAGTAAAGGCGGATGATCTTTGCTGGCATCAACCACATAACGTGACAGTGTGGTTTCTTTTGGCAGAATCTGAACCAGTTTCGCCCAGTCCGCACTGCATAAATATAATCCCTGAATCTCAGCTGGGCGGATCTGATGAGTATTGAAAATATCCAGCAAAATCAGTCGTGCATAGGCTTGGGTAATATTCTGGATTTCGTGCTGGGTGCCAAGAACCTGATTGATGTTGGTCTGATAGAAATTATTTTCCATCGCACATTCAAGCAACTGATGTGCTGCCAACCACTGACCGGCGCCAGGTGTGCTATACAGCATATGCTGTTGATAGAGCAGCAGGCTTAACTGTTGCAGGCCATAGTAAATAGACACCATCCGGGCACTTTGCAGGCTTTTCTTTTTGCCCAAGGAAAATAGTGAAAACTTTTGATGATTCAGCTGATGATTACAGCGTTTGGCAATATCTATATAGATTTTGGCAAAATAGCTGCGTAACAGCATAGCCAGCTCAATAATCTGGTCATTGCGATCTGTCGTGATCAGACCCTGATTGACGAAATGTTTCTCAAGACTGGCCAAAACATTTTCAAGGGTAGGGTGCAATACCTGAATCAGGTCAAAACGCAAGGTTTCCGCACATTTCAGTTCGGAAATTTCCAGTAAAGCACTGAACAGAGACTTGGATGAATTCCCCAATTGCATGATTGAAATTCCTGCGACCCATTCCTGCAATGCTTTGGCATTTGTGGGACAAAAACTTAGCTGTTCTATGGTGAGTTCAGCCGTTGTCTGAAAAATGTCTGCAGTATGCTTACTCATCTTTATTATTTAACTCAAAAATGTTGAAACCCCAAAAAGCGGTGTCTTATTCTTCTCGCCCGCTATTTCTCGAACTAGTTTAGGAACCAGATACCCCGGTAGGTTCGCTAAAACTTCTGTATAAATCTCATTGATGTGCTCAGCAGGTAAATCAAAATGATGCGCACCTTTTACTTTATCAAGTACATGTAAATAATAGGGCATCACGCCAGCATCAAACAAGCGATAGCTTAAATCAACCAAAACTTGAGCAGAATCATTAACTCCTTTTAATAAAACTGCCTGATTGAGTACCGTGATCTGATGCTGAACCAGCTGATTAAGCTGCTTGCAGGTCAGGTCATCCAGCTCTGATGCATGGTTCGAGTGTACCACTAGAATAATACGTAGCCTACTGTTTTTTAACATGCTTAGTAGCTCTTCGTCGATCCGGTTTGGGATCACAATAGGAACTCGTGAATGTATTCTTAAAAATTTGAGATGTGGTACCGATTCTAGTCGTTCAATCCAGGTTTTTAATTTTCGGTTCGATAAGGTTAGTGGATCGCCACCACTCAGAATTACTTCATTAATATCCGGCTGGCTTTCCAGATATTGTTTGATATTGATCCAGTCCTCATTTTTAGGCAGGTTTTCCTGATAGGGGAAATGGCGTCGGAAACAGTAACGACAGTGGACAGCACAGGCACCAGTTAAAGTCAGTAAAAAACGTGACTTATATTTATGTAGAACACCAGGCTGCTGATTGGCTTGTTCTTCACCTAGGGGGTCGGTGACAAATCCCGGATGATCTTCCAGTTCCAGATGATGTGGCAACACTTGTAATAAAAGTGGATCTAAAGGATTGCCTGGCTGCATTCTGGAAACAAAAGCCCGTGGCACACGTAATTTAAAGGCCTGAGAGGCCAGAAGAGCACCAGATAACAGCTGATCTGGAGAAAGCTGTAAAATCTGTAGTAGTTCCTGTGGATCAGTGATCAGATCACTCAGTTGCGATTGCCAATTTGCTTCTTGATATAAATACTGTGTCATGCCGGAAGATCAAAAAAAGATGAAGGCGATAGCCAGAAGTGCGCAGTTTAGCAGTTTGTCTACAGATGGGAATGTGAAAGCTGGCTAAAATTTCTCTAAACACTATCAGTTTGCTATGGTATGCAAAAGCATAGAGACTTTTATATGCTTGGAAGACTGGTTGTGCACCAGTATTGGAATAGCTGATGCTAAGTTAAGCAGTGTCAGCAAGTTAAAACCGATTTTTTCGTTGCGACTTGGTGTATTGCTCATTTAGAATACGCAACATTAAATGAATGTGCATGTGGCAACTCATGTTCGTGTCAGACTTGCTAAATGACATTGCAACAGCCCATAGCATCAATAGCTTAAAGTTAGTAAGTTTGGAGTGAGCCAATCATGGCCTATTATTCTACGAACGATTTCAAGTCTGGCCTGAAGGTTATGCTTGATGGTAACCCATGTTCAATCATGGAAAACGAATACGTTAAACCAGGTAAAGGCCAGGCGTTCAACCGCGTTAAATTACGTAACCTTCGCAGTGGTAAAGTTTTGGAAAAAACTTTTAAATCTGGTGATTCTCTAGAAGCTGCAGATATCGTAGAAGTAGAAATGGAATACTTGTACAACGATGGCGAAATGTGGAACTTCATGGATCCTGTAACCTTCGAACAGATCGCTGCTGATAAAACAGCAATGGGCGATGCTGCAAAATGGTTAAAAGACGATTCAAATGAAAAATGTACTATCATGTTGTGGAATGGCGTACCTTTAACAGTAAGCCCACCAAACTTCGTAGTATTAAAAATCGTTGAAACTGATCCAGGTGTTCGTGGCGATACTTCTGGCGGTGGCGGTAAACCAGCGAAACTTGAAACAGGTGCAGTAGTACGTGTTCCATTATTCGTTCAGCAAGAAGAAAGCGTTCGCGTAGACACCCGTACTGGTGACTATTTAGAACGTGCATAATGGTCGGAAAATAGACTATTATCAAAGGGGATGACTAAAATCATCCCTTTTTTTATGCCAAAGTCTTAGAGGAATTCGACAGGAACAAGCGTAAAGTCGCAAGGGAAAACAGCAGCACCTCGAATAAAAAAATCACGCTGATTTATATGCTTCACAAAATGAGGGATTGAATGGAAACTTTACAACAGAAGTCAACCATGACTTCGAAAATCATCTGGCTCCTGGTAGCCATAGTCGGGGCAGTCTCCTTCGGGATACTTGCACTCAGTCGTGGTGAGCATGTGAATGCAGTCTGGCTGGTACTGGCCGCAGCCTGTGTGTACAGCATCGCTTACCGTTTCTACAGTTTATTTATTGCCAATAAAGTTTTTGAACTGAATGCACGCCGTTTAACACCTGCCCATCGTCTGGGTGATGGTCTGGATTATGTGCCGACCAATAAAAGTGTGTTATTCGGTCACCATTTTGCCGCGATTGCCGGTGCGGGTCCTTTAGTCGGTCCAATCCTTGCAGCGCAGATGGGTTATCTGCCAGGCACGATCTGGTTACTGGTCGGTGTGGTACTGGCAGGTGCGGTACAGGACTTCCTGGTACTGTTTATTTCTACCCGTCGTGACGGCCGTTCACTGGGTGAAATGGCAAAACAGGAACTGGGTACCTTTGCTGGTATTATCGTGATGCTTGGTGCGCTGGGTGTGATGATCATCATCCTAGCAGTATTGGCGCTAGTGGTTGTCAAAGCACTGACCAATAGTCCATGGGGCGTATTCAGTATTGCAGCTACGATTCCGATCGCCATCTTCATGGGTATCTACATGCGATTTATCCGTCCGGGTAAAATTGCAGAAGTTTCGATCATTGGTTTCGTATTGATGATGCTTGGCATTATCTATGGTGAAAACGTTGCACAGCATCCATACTGGGGGCAGCTATTTACCTTAACGGGTACTGAGCTGACTTGGGCACTAATCATTTATGGTTTTATTGCATCGGTATTGCCCGTCTGGTTATTGCTTGCACCACGTGACTATTTATCTACCTTCCTGAAAATTGGTGTGATTGCCGGTCTGGCGATTGGTATTCTGTTCGCGATGCCGGAAATGAAATTGCCAGCGATTACCAAATTTGTCGATGGTACAGGCCCAGTATTCGCTGGTTCAATGTTCCCATTCCTGTTTATTACCATTGCCTGCGGTGCGATTTCCGGTTTCCACGCACTGGTTTCTTCAGGTACGACACCGAAACTGGTCAACAACGAACGCGATATCCGGATAATCGGTTATGGCGGTATGTTGATGGAATCCTTTGTTGCGATCATGGCTTTGATCTGTGCCGCGATTCTTGATCCAGGTGTGTACTTTGCGATTAACTCACCAGCGGCGCTACTAGGTACCACTGTAGATACTGCGGCTGAAGCAGTGCGTAATCTTGGATTTGTGGTAACGCCTGAAGCGCTGACTCTCTTGGCTCAGGAAGTGGGTGAGAACTCGATTCTGTCACGTACGGGTGGTGCACCAACTTTCGCGATTGGTATGGCGCATATCATTACCGAAATCTTTAACAGCCGTGAAATGATGGCCTTCTGGTATCACTTTGCGATTCTGTTTGAAGCCTTATTCATTCTGACCGCAGTAGATGCGGGTACTCGTGCTTGTCGCTTCATGGTTCAGGATACAGTTGGTATCGTGATTCCTGCGGTAAAACAATCTCATAACTTCTTCGGTAATATGCTGGGTACAGCCGTTGCTGTTGCTGGCTGGGGCTTCTTCGTTTATCAGGGCGTTGTTGACCCATTAGGCGGTATTAACAGCTTGTGGCCACTGTTCGGTATTGGTAACCAGATTCTGGCTGCAATGGCATTGATTCTGGGTACAGTCATCCTGTTCAAGATGAAGAAAGAGAAATATGTGTGGGTAACCATTGTTCCAACCGTATTCCTGTTTATTACTTCAATGACGGCAGGCTGGCAGAAGATTTTCCATGAAAATCCAAAGATCGGTTTCTTGGCACAGGCAGAGCGTTTTAATACGGCAATTGCGAATAATGAAATTCTGGCACCAGCGAAAACCCTGGCTGAAATGCAGACTGTCGCAATGTCGAACCAGATCAACGCAGCACTTTGTGGCTTCTTCATGATCGTAGCGTTTGTAATGCTATTTGCTGCGATTGGCGTGATCCGTCGTGCCCTGGCGAGCCCGGTACCAACCGTAAATGAAGCCGAAGCAGTATATCGCGATCCTGAAGAAATTCAGCCTGCAAAAGGACATTAAGGAGCAGCGCATGAACTTGAAGTTTGCTAAAGGTGGAAAAGCGGTTATCTATAAAATCATCAAGATGACCGTGATGTCACAAAAAGACTTAATCCTGAACCCGAAAAACTGGTCACGGATTGCAACGTTGTGGCAGCGTTTACAGCAGAGTTTCCGCCTGATGGTGGGTGTGCCTGATTATCAGACCTATCTGGCGCATATGAAAAAGCACCATCCTGATCTGGAAGCGATGGACCCTAAAACATTTTATCGTCACTGTGTAGATTCGCGTTATCCCTCTGCCGGTGGAGATATGAAGAAGTGTCCATGCTAATAGATGAATAAAATGAGCGCCTTTCGGGGCGCTTTTTTATGGGCAAATTTTAGGATTCAAACAAGATAAAACAAAATTATGATCTATTTTGACATTGGGAATTTAAATTTTTAAAAGTCTTTACCTTTTAGGTATAAAATCAAATCTCAAAGGTTTTTAATAGCCTGTTATTTCTAATAAATATGCCAAGGAAAATGCAATTTTTCTAAACTTTAATCTTAAAGTTTCAATTGGTTCTTATAGGAAATTTAATCATATAAAATTTCTAAAATTCCCAATTTATTCTGCAGAAATAAAGTCGGCAGATGACTGATCTTTGGGGAATTTTAAAAAACAGTGTATGTTAATCCTACAGCATGTTTTATTAGGGAAAATATTGTGATCTGGGGCATGAAACAAAAAGAAAAGCTGGATATTGCGCACAACAATGATGAGCTTGAACAGAAGCTGGCTGATTATGCCCCCAAGATTCAAAAATTTTTCCAAGAAATTAATGCGATTGTTCTGGATAAACATGCACAGACCAGATTAGCCCTATGCTGTCTTATTGCAGGCGGACACGTATTATTTGAAGATTTACCCGGTTTGGGCAAGACAACATTGGCAAGCAGCCTAGCCTATCTTACAGGACTAAAATTTCAGCGGATTCAGTTTACCAATGACATGCTGGCCAGCGATGTGATTGGTATCAATATGTTTAACCAGAAAGAACATCAGTTCGAGTTTAAACAGGGGCCTATTTTTACCCAGATTTTGCTGGCAGATGAAATTAACCGTTCCAGTCCCAAAACTCAGAGTGCCTTGCTAGAAGCGATGGAGGAAGGCTATGCCACTGTGGATGGGATACGTTATGCATTGCCTAAGCCATTTTGGGTAATCGCGACCCAGAACCCCTTATTTCAAAGTGGCACGTATGCCTTGCCTGAATCTCAGCTAGACCGCTTTTTAATGCGTCTGTCTTTAGGTTATCCATCACGTCATGCTGAAAAACTGTTATTACAGCAGGAATCCCGTTTTGCCTTGATCGCCAGCTTGGCACATGTGTTTAGCGAAAATGAAGTACTGGAATTACAGCAATTGACCCAACAGATTTTCATTAGTGAAGCGGTTCAGGAATATATGCTGGATCTTGCGGAAGAAACCCGTAAGAAACGCCAAGGTTTATCAACACGAGGTTTGCTGGCACTTAAGCGTGCAGCACAGGCGAATGCCATCATTCAGCAACGTAGCTTTGTAACTCCGGACGATGTGCAAGCCGTTTTTGTGGCAGTCGCCGCCCATCGTCTGGGGCTGAGTGATACAGAAACATTAAATGTGATGCAACAGGTTACAGTCAGTTAAAGGAGCCCGCTCTTGGATAAAACCTGGCAAAACTGGCTGGCGAAACGCTTTCAATTTTCACAGCAAAAACGACTTTCCCAAAAGGATGTACTGGTCTTTATTTATCAGCAGGGTTATCTGTATCTGGTTCTGATTTTTATCACTTTTATTGCTGGCGTGAACTATGCCAATAACCTGATCTTAGGCTTCTGTTTTCTGATTAGTGCAGTGCTATGTGTCAGCTTCTATCTGACCTTTAAACAGTTGCATGATCTGGATATCGAAATGGTTGCTGAAGACGTCGGACAGGTAGGTCATGCACTCAATTTGCATTTTTATTTTCAGCAAGTCACAGCCCGGCCGCGTTATCTGTATATTAAGGCCGGCAATCAGCTGGAGAAAGTTTATCTGAGTGAACAGAAACAGCATTGGGTGCTGCCATTTTATGCTGAACGTCGCGGTAAATTTGAGTATCCGGTGATTCAGATCTATTCGGTTTATCCCTTTGGCCTGGTACGAGCCTGGTCCTATCTTTATCATCATCAGTTTGCTTGGGTGGCACCTAAAGCTCAAAACAATACTTCGGAAAACAAGATTTATCAGAATAGCTTTGAACCGGATATGGATGAGTTCCGTGAATTACGAAATTATCAATCTGGAGACTCATTGCAGGCGGTTTCCTGGAAACAGTTTGCACGTGGGCAAGGCTTGTATGTCAAAGTCTTTGAACAGTATCAGGATGAACATAGCATCGAAATTCATTATGAACATATGCCTAGCCAGTCGCATGAGGAGAAACTGGGCTTGATGATGGAGCTAATTGAGCAATGTGAGCAGCAGCAATGTGCATATGCGTTGCATTTACCTCAGGCAGAATTGCCGCAGGGAGCAGGTGAAGAACAGTTACGTAAGGCCAAACAATTATTGGCTCAGGCATAACGGGTGAATCTATGATTGATGGAAAAATCCGAATTTCGATCGTCTTGACCCTAGGCTTGATCATCCTGGCCCAAGTAGCTTTTATCCCGGTGCTGCTCAGCATTATCTTTGTCATTAGCTTGCTGTGTATCTGGATTTTTCTTAAACGACAAAAGCCATTTCCTAAAATAGGAACTTTTCTTCTCACGGCCTTAGCATTAGGCAGTATTTATCTCAGCCACCAAAGTTTTATTGGAGTGGAGGCAGGCGTCGCAGTTCTTTCCACTTTTTTATTTGCCAAATCATTAGAAACGAAAAACCGGCGGGATCTGATTATCTTGTTTAATTTTGCACTTTTTGTTGCGGCCAGTTCATTTCTATATAGCCAGTCTTTTGGCATGGCTGTTTTGATTATTCTATGCTTATTAAGCTGTCTAATTGGATTATATCGGATTCAGACCAGTGAGTTTCAGCAGAGTCAGCAATCACCACGTATAGCCTTACAGCAAGATGCCAAATATGTCGGCAGATTTGTGCTTTATGCTCTGCCGTTTTTTATTTTGTTATTCATTTTCTTTCCGCGTTTGCCACCGCTTTGGCATATCCCGATTCCAGAAAATAAAGGTGTGACCGGGATCGGTGACAGTATGTCACCGGGAGATATTGCTGAATTATCTCAATCCAATGCTTTGGCTTTCCGGATTATTGGTGATGTGAGTAAACTGCCACCACGTTCAGAATTGTATTGGCGGGCATTAGTTTTAGATGAGTATGATGGACAGCGCTGGACCAGTAGCTTTATTAATCAGCAGCCTTTAATCCGTCAGCCTGGAGAAGTTGTTCCAGTATCCACATCAGGGTGGAATTACCAATATCTGGCTGCTGATCCTTATGTGTTCTGGGTGATGGGCCTGGAAAAGTCGATGCCTTTGGAACGCCGTTATTATAATCGTCAGGACTGGAGTATCGTACCAAGGCGTTTAACCCAAAGGGTAGAACCGATTCATCTGCAATGGCTGGGTAATCACAATGCTGAAAGTGCTCTACCAGAACAATTTGTTCAGCGCCTGAATACCCAGACTCAAGTCCATTTGGATACTCAGGCACAACAGTTGGCACAGCGTTTATATCTACAAAGTGGGGAGGATCCGCGACGTTATATTCGGACAGTCTTGAACTGGTATCAGCAAAATCATTTTGTATATACCCTGAAACCAGGCGTACTTGGTAAAAACCGGATTGATGAATTTCTGTTTAAATCCCGGCAGGGTTTTTGTGAGCACTATGCTTCCAGTTTTGTCATGCTGATGCGATATGTGGGAATCCCGGCGCGTGTGGTCACAGGTTATCAAGGTGGGCAATTGGCACCCGATGGGAAAAGTTGGGAGGTTCGTCAGTTAGATGCTCATGCCTGGACAGAAGTCTGGATTGACCAAAGATGGCAGCGTTTTGATCCTACCGCAATGGTAGCTCCGCAACGTATTGATGATGGGATGCAAAATTTAATCTCGCAAGATGAGCGAGTATGGGCAAGTAATTCTGGCTGGACATCGCACCGTAATGTATGGCTGACTAAATTGAGAGTCTGGAGTGATTATGCAAGTTACCAATGGCAAAGTAAGGTCGTGGGCTATAATGCCGAATCTCAACAAGACTGGTTAGCGAAGCTAGGCCTAAGTTCAGTCTATTCCAGCGTAATTTTTTTAATATCCGGTATTGGCATACTCATATTGCTTTATATTCTAAAAATCTACCTAAAAGCTCGACAATTACAGTCACCCTTTGATTATTTAATTCAGCAATTTAATCAGACTTTGAAAAAAGATTTAAAAAGACAACCCGCAGAGACTTTTCATCAGTGGATGTTACGGCTATCTCAGCAAGTTCAGGATAAAGATCAGTCTGTATTTTTTGAAGCAATCAGACTATTTGAAAAATCAATTTATTCAGGCAGGGAATTATCAGACCAAGATTTGAAACAATTCAAAGATTTGCTTAAAACTTGTGCACGTATATTGAAAATTAAATGAAAAGACTTGTCTTAGGATCGAAAAATTTATAATATGCCAAGCATTCTAGGTGTATAGCTCAGTTGGTTAGAGCGCTACGTTGACATCGTAGAGGTCTCCAGTTCGAGTCTGGATATACCTACCAAGATTCAAAACTAATGTTATAAGGGTTCTAAGCGAAAACAGTAGCTTAAAACCCTTTTTTATGCCCAAAATAAAAATTACTCGTATCCACGTTATCTTTAAAATTGCTGATTCTTACCGATTATTCGGCTTAATTTACGTCATGAAACTATTTAAGTTAAGCTAAGAAAAAGCAAAAGGTAGGGCGTCTAGATATTCATTTTTATGACACGCGACCTGAAGCACTCAACCCTTTATGAATAATTAGAAATTATCGATTGATGTGCTGGCCCTGATCACTGGGCGTATATCAAGGTGCTGGTAAATACTTACTACACCTGGGATCGAAGATATTGCTGACATGTTAGAGGCAGCATACGAAAAGCCTTATTTGGTTAATGGAGTAGGGTGACTATGTGAGTAGTGAGGCTGAGGATTTTTGTGTGATATGAGATTGTTAATCTTCAGTTATCGTAAAGTGATGTTTCATTAAGTCAGTATTATTTGCATCATTTATTATAGATATTAATACATCATATATAGCAGTTAGCTCATCTAGACTATGGAAAGCGCTCTTTCCGTTTATACGCTTACACATATCAAAAATTATCTTCTTGGACTTCTTCAACATGGTTAATTTTTTCTTTAGTGAGTGTAATTAACTTTCGAATATCACCTTCTATTACTTCGCTATTCTGATCGAGTGATTTGATAGACCCTTCCGACAATTTTAATATTTTTTAAAATTATTTATTTTTAATGCATTTTTATCCAAAGCTATGAATGACATATTAAGGGATTGTATCTTTAATTCAAATTTTCTTTGTTTATCTGCACGATCTTCCTGTTTTTTTCAATTTTTATCTGTTCAATTATTTGTCTATAACCAAAAATTGCAAGACTTAGCGCTAATACGCCTATCAGAATCTGAATCTGTCCTGAATTGCTCTCAGCTCATGTCGAAAAACTAACTAAATAATTCAACATAAAATAAGCCCTTATTGTAAATTAATTAGCATTCTACCCAAATTTAATTAGAAGATTCTTATTAATTAAACCAACGTACTGGCATCATCCAAAACTGACTAAACCAATAGAACCAATTTTTTATTTAATTACAGTGGATACATTTCCAGTGTTTGTAAAGGTAATTAAAAAAATGCACATAATTTAAACTGAAGAAAGAGTAAAAAAATGACTATTATTTAGGTTGTCTTAAGTCTTCAGGATCAACTATCAATTTATCAGGTGCAGATCATAAATTTCGATAGGAAAGAGCAGATCTGTTTCAATTAACTTTTTAACCCATACTTATGGAAATTACGGTCATTGATAATTTATTTTCATGATACCCAACATGTAGATAAAAATTGATGGCAAAAAACCGAATTAAGCACCCATTAAGTTTATAGGTGAATTTGTCTGATTTTTAATTTAAGTAATTGAATTATAATGATTAAATTATAATTTTTGGTACGATTCAGCAAAATCTGCAAATTAACCTTCTAATGCACAAATCGCATGGTTTGGCAATGTGCCGATTCGAAAAAAGGTTCATTTTCACGTAGAATACTGCTGTCGGTGAACCACACTGACGATTCATACGAATTTTTCAGGCAAAGTTGAATATGTATTGATATTCCTTTGACTGAGGTGCAATCAGCACCACTACTTTTAAAGTTTATTTAAGTAACCGGTTCGCTGAAATTAGGCCAAAAGCCTGATGATCAGAAACTCAATCCAAAGCAAGGGGCTATATATGGCTGGTGGAAAGTCAACAATCATTTACACACTGACCGACGAGGCGCCATTATTGGCGACTTACTCTCTACTGCCGATCATTGAGACCTTTACTAAGCCGGCGGGCGTTGAGATTGTTAAGACAGACATCTCTGTAGCCGCACGCGTACTTGCAGAATTCGCAGACTATCTAAGCGATGAGCAGAAAGTTTCAGATAACCTGGCAGAATTAGGTCGTCTTACTCAGGACCCAGATACTAATATCATTAAACTCCCTAATATTAGTGCGTCTGTTGCTCAGTTGACGTCATGCATTAAAGAACTTCAGTCTAAGGGCTATGCACTGCCTGACTATCCAGAAAACCCGACTACTGAAGAAGAAAAAGCAATTAAAGCGCGTTATAGCAAGTGCCTAGGTTCAGCAGTGAACCCAGTACTTCGTGAAGGTAACTCTGACCGTCGTGCGCCGACAGCAGTGAAAAACTACGCGAAAAAACACCCACATTCTATGGGTGAATGGAAACCTTGGTCACAAACTCACGTTTCTCACATGCAAGAAGGCGACTTCTACCATGGCGAAAAGTCTATGACTTTAGACCGTGCACGTAATGTGAAAATGGAACTGATCACCAAGTCTGGTGAAACTATCGTTCTTAAGCCAAAAGTTGCGCTTCAAGACGGCGAAATCATCGACTCAATGTTCATGAGCAAAAAAGCCCTTTGCGACTTCTATGAAAAAGAATTAGAAGATTGTAAAGAAGCTGGCATCCTGTTCTCTTTACACGTTAAAGCGACCATGATGAAAGTATCACACCCGATCGTATTCGGTCACTGTGTGCGTATTTACTACAAAGATGCGTTTGAGAAACACGGTAAACTGTTCGACGAGCTCGGCATTAACGTAAACAACGGTATGGCTGGTCTTTACGAAAAAATCGAATCTTTACCGACTTCTTTACGTGAAGAAATCATTGAAGATCTTCATGCATGTCAAGAACACCGTCCAGCACTTGCGATGGTTGATTCTGCAAAAGGTATTACCAACTTCCATTCTCCAAACGACGTGATTGTAGATGCTTCTATGCCTGCAATGATCCGTACTGGCGGTAAAATGTGGGGTGCTGACGGTAAACCTTACGACTGTAAAGCAGTTATGCCTGAATCTACATTCGCACGTATTTATCAGGAAATGATCAACTTCTGTAAATGGAATGGTAACTTCGACCCACGTACTATGGGTACAGTTCCTAACGTTGGTCTGATGGCTCAAAAAGCTGAAGAATACGGTTCTCACGACAAGACTTTCGAAATTCCAGAAGCGGGTGTTGCGAACATCACTGACCTTGAAACAGGTGAAGTGTTGATGTCTCAAAACGTGGAAGAAGGCGATATCTGGCGTATGTGTCAGGTGAAAGACGCACCGATCCGCGACTGGGTGAAATTGGCTGTAACTCGTGCACGTAACTCTGGCATGCCAGCAATCTTCTGGCTTGACCCGTACCGTCCACACGAAAACGAACTGATCAAAAAAGTTCAAACATACCTGAAAGACCACGATACAGAAGGTTTAGACATCCAAATCATGTCTCAAGTACGTGCGATGCGTTATACACTTGAACGTGTTGCTCGCGGTCTGGATACCATTTCAGTAACTGGTAACATCCTGCGTGATTACCTGACTGACTTGTTCCCAATCATGGAACTTGGTACTTCTGCGAAAATGCTGTCTATCGTGCCTTTAATGGCAGGTGGCGGTATGTACGAAACTGGTGCTGGTGGTTCTGCACCTAAACACGTACAACAATTGGTAGAAGAAAACCACTTACGTTGGGATTCTCTAGGTGAGTTCTTGGCATTGGCTGTTTCTCTGGAAGAAATGGGCATTAAAGAAAACAATGCACGTGCGAAACTGCTTGCGAAAACACTGGATGCTGCGACTGGTAAATTGCTTGACAATGACAAGTCTCCATCACGTCGTACTGGCGAGCTAGACAACCGTGGCAGCCACTTCTACCTGGCTAAATTCTGGGCTGAAGAACTTGTAGCGCAAGACGAAGATGCAGAATTGAAAGCGAAATTTGCACCGATCGCTCAGTCTCTTGCTGAAAATGAAGAGAAGATCGTAAGCGAATTGAATGCAGTTCAAGGCCAATCTGTAGATATCGGTGGTTACTATGCAGTTGATCCTGCAAAAGTAAATGCTGTAATGCGTCCAAGTGCCACATTGAACCAAATCATTGAATCACTAAATGCTTAATCAGGCTGTACTAGCTTTAAAGCTCGTAAAGTGAATAAAACTGGTGCTTAGGCGCCGGTTTTTTATTGTTTTTAGATATACATTTAGATAAGAAATGAAGAAATGAGATTTCAGTTAAGTTTCTGATCTATCGTTATTTGATTGAATAATCGAAATGATTAAAAAATAATTCTGAAATTGTTATATTGATTTAAAGTATAAGCGCTATATTAAAAAAAAGGTTTTATTGACCTGGGTAGGGTAGAGCCATGAGTAATCAGATATTCATACAGCAGACTTTTGATGGTCCGGTGGATATTGTTGGCGATATTCATGGTGAGATTGATGCGCTACAACAATTGTTAGAAGTATTGGGCTACGATCTGCAAGGTCGTCATCCTGAACAGCGTAAACTGATTTTTGTCGGAGATCTGTGTGATCGTGGACCAGACAGTATCGCTGTTATCAGACAGGTTAAAACCTTAATAGAAAATGGCAATGCGCAATGCATTCTGGGTAATCATGAAATCAACCTGTTAACCGATACGCAAAGGGAAGGTAATGGCTGGTTTTTTGGTTCACCGCATCAGGATGATTTCAAAATTTTTGATTCAGTTCAGGCTTCAAGTCAGGATCGTGCATGGATTCTAGAATTTCTAAACAGCCTGCCTTTGGCTCTAGATGCACCCCATTTAAGAATTGTGCATGCTTGCTGGGATACGCAGGCAATTCAACAATTGAAATCTGTTCCTTTTAATTCAATCAGACAGGCTTATGATTATTTTGTCCTGAAAAATGAGCTTGAGTTACAGACTTTAGGCTTTGATGAATATATCCAGAGTGAACAGCAGCAATATCAGGGACAATTCAAGGATCCAGCAGCCAGTATTCCCTTATTAAAATATATCGCTGAAAAAGAGTTACGCGACCAGATGCAAAATCCGATTCGTACCTTAAGCTCAGGCGCAGAAAAAATTGCGCAACATCCAGTCTATGCAGGGGGACGCTGGCGCATGATTGACCGTTTGCCATGGTGGGAGCGTTATACAGATAAGATACCTGTCGTGATTGGCCATTACTGGCGAAACTTTAAAACCACCGAAGAAAAATCCGGTCTGTTTAAGCATATTGATGCCTTGCAATGGTTTGGACAGCAGCAGAATGTATTCTGTGTCGATTATTCAGTAGGCAGGCGTTATCGTGACCGGCAGCAACAAGCGGAGTTTGCTCATCATCTCGGGGCTTTAAGATGGCCTGAAAATCTGGTGATTTTTGAAGATGGTCAACAGTATTTCACTCAAAAAATGACGTAAAAAAAGCAGCCACGAAGACTGCTTTTTTATTGAAATTAGCGGATTATTCCACTTCTACAATTTCAAAATCGTGAGTAATTTTTACCCCACCGTCAGATAGCATTTTACTGGCAGAGCAGTATTTCTCAGCAGAAAGTTCTACGGCTTTAGCAACCTGTTTCTCTTTGATGCCTTTACCGCTGACCACAAAGTGTAGATGGATTTTGGTAAATACCGCAGGAATTGTATCGGCACGTTCTGCTTTTAATTCACAGCGTACATCAGTAATCTCCTGACGTGCTTTCTTTAAAATCGTCACAATGTCAAAAGAAGCACAACCACCCAGACCGGTCAAAATCAGTTCCATTGGGCGAGGACCACGGTTTTCACCGCCATATTCAGGTGAACCATCCATGATGATACTGTGACCACTTTGAGTTTTTGCTTCAAAAGCAACATTCTCTAGCCAATGAACACTCGTTTGCATTGCAACTACCTAAAAAAAGCTATAAATTTACGAAGTAACTGTACACTAACATAAATTGGGTTGATAAGGAATTTCAATCCCACTGTGTGACAAGTTCACATTAGGTCTTGTGCGATCTATAAATTATCCATATTCGGAACTGTAAGCATGACTTCAAACTTTTCACAATTAAGCACAGACGCACTTTCGCCGGGGCAACTACCTGAATCAGTGAAAGCGTTATTAAAACGTGCATATATCAATCGCTATCCAAAACGTACCACGATCGTGGATGCAGGATCAGAATCTAAATCGCTGTATTTAATTCTGAAGGGGTCTGTGTCTATCATCCTTCGTGAAGATGATGAACGTGAGATTGTGGTAGCTTATTTAAATGCGGGAGACTTCTTTGGGGAAATGGGTCTTTTCGAAGCAAATCCACAGCGTACTGCAGAAGTGCGTACTCGTGATGTCTGTGAAATTGCTGAAATTACCTATGAAAACTTTCATGAAATTAGCAAACAATATCCAGATTTAAGCTATGCAGTTTTTGCCCAGCTGGTTCGCCGTCTGAAAAATACCACACGTAAAGTGACTGATCTGGCATTCATTGATGTATCTGGTCGTATTGCGCGTTGTCTGATTGACCTGTCATCTCAGCCAGAAGCGATGATCTTGCCAAATGGTCGTCAGATCCGTATTACCCGTCAGGAAATTGGCCGTATTGTAGGCTGTTCACGTGAAATGGTCGGTCGTGTTCTAAAAACTCTAGAAGAACAGGGCATGATTGAAACCGATGGTAAGGCAATTCTGATTTTTGATGCATCGCTGGAAGAACCTGAAGTAGTAGCTGCTGGCGAGTTCGAAGACGAATAAGTCAAAAGCATGACAAAAAGCAAATCTTCGGGTTTGCTTTTTTTATTCCTGTTTAAAAATTTCAGCCTGATTCAGAACATAACAAATTGGCACAAGCTTGTTAGAAAAGATGATTTAAGTCCGTCTTATAATTCCGATAGGCTATAGCAGACTTGCTCTTGATAAATAACAGATAAACTTAAAGGATATTTTTATGCAATTCAGACCATTGGCGGATACGGGAATTTTATTGCCAGAAATCTGTTTAGGCACCATGACTTTTGGTGAGCAAAATACTCAGGAAGAGGCTTTTCAGCAATTAGACTATGCTTTGGATCAAGGTTTATATTTCTGGGATACCGCAGAAATGTATCCGGTGCCGCCCAAGCCGGAAACGCAAGGGGCAACTGAACGCATTATTGGTAACTGGATTGCTTCACGTGGTGGTCGTGACAAACTGTTTTTAGCTTCGAAAATTGCCGGTCCGTCACAAGGTGGTAGCCATATCCGTGATGGTCAGACTAAGTTTGTGGCTTCAGAAATTGCATCAGCAATTGATAATTCATTGTCACGTTTGCAAACTGATTATATCGATCTGTACCAATTGCACTGGCCACAGCGTGCGACCAATTTCTTTGGCAAGCTTGGCTATGGCAATGCAGAAGCTGCAGATGATCGTGCAGTAACGAATCTGGAAGAAACCCTGACTGCTTTGCATGACGAAATTAAAAAAGGTCGTATCCGTTATATTGGCCTGTCCAATGAAACCCCTTGGGGCACCATGAAGTTCCTGCATCTGGCAGAAAAATTGGGACTTTCCAAATTTGTTAGCGTGCAAAATCCGTATAGCTTACTAAATCGTACTTATGAAATTGGTATGTCGGAAATTGCCAAATATGAAGGTGTAGGTTTGCTGGCTTATTCTCCACTGGCATTCGGTTATCTGACTGGTAAATTCCGCAATGGTGCACGTCCAGCCAATGCACGTGTGACTTTATTTTCACGTTTTAGCCGTTATAGCAATCCGGAAAGCGAGTGGGCCGTCGAGCAGTATGCACAACTGGCTGAGCAGCATGGCCTGACCTTGACCCAGTTGTCACTGGCTTTCATTAAACAGCAGTTCTTCGTGACCAGTACTATTATTGGTGCGACCAACTTGGATCAGCTCAAGGAAAACATTCAGGCGTTTGACGTGAATCTTTCTGAAGAAGTCTTGCAGGGCATTGAAGCCATTCACCGTCAGCAGCCCAATCCGGCACCATAATCACGATATTACCATTCTAAAACACCCTCTAAGCGAGGGTGCTTTTAATTTGATGATAAACAACATAGCAAGAAAAGGATAAAGGCAGCATAATCAAAACAAGATTCATCTATAGAATTTGACAAAAATGAATAATGAAACGGATATTTCTAAATCCCAAGTATTAGCTATAGCAATATTCAATCTCGCTGAACAGTTGCAATTGCAAGAATCTGAGCTTGCATTAGTTCTGGATCTATCTGAAGCAGAATTATCGTCAATCATAAATCAAAAAGAATTAGAACCAGATACTAGCGCAGGTAAAAGAGCGATAACTTTAATCAATATCTATCAAGCGTTATTTGGTCTGAATGGTGGAGACTTGAGCTGGATGCGCCAGTTTATCAATTCACCTAACAAGCTTTTGGATCAGCAAATACCAAGATCCTTGATACAAACAGAACATGGTTTGAGTGCAGTATTGCGATTACTAGGACGCTTGCAACCGCACTAAAGGTCTTTCTCTATTTTCTACCCAGCCGAAAAATATCAGAGTCAATTAAATCAGATATTCATTATTGATCTTCACCTTAAAAATTCTACTTTCGCTCACTTGAAATATTTTCCTGGAATACCAATATTAATACTGATAACTTTGCCTTTTATTAAATTAAGTTTTTGAAAAATATATAAGAAATTATTTGAAATTTTATTTCTAGCACCCATATATCCATCAAGTAGAAAATTTGTTGTGAGGAATAACAAGAATGCGTTTTGAGAAATTTACCAATCGCTTACAGCAAACCCTTTCCGATGCGCAATCTCTGGCAATGAGCAAGGATCATGCTGCCATTGAAGGGATTCACATCTTGTCCACCTTGATGGAAGAAGCATCGAATGTGAGCTTGCTGCAACAGGCAGGAGCGAACCTGCGTGACCTGCAAAGCAAAGTACAAACTGCGCTGAACAATGTAGCTACGCTCGGTAATCCCTCTGCCGATATCAATATCAGTCAGGAAGCAGCCAAAGCCCTGCATCTTGCGGACAGTTATGCACAAAAGGCAGGAGATGAGTTCCTGTCTACAGACTGGGTATTACTGGCACTTGCAGAAACGGGTGCAACCAAAACCTTATTAAATAGTGTTGGCGTAAAAACTGAAAATTTACGACAGGTCATTAATCAAATTCGAGGCGATGAAAAAGTCATGAGCAATAATCATGAAGATCAACGGGACTCACTGAATAAATATACGATTGATTTAACTGAACGTGCCATGGCAGGCAAACTTGACCCGGTGATTGGTCGTGATGATGAAATCCGTCGTACGATTCAGGTGCTGTCACGTCGTACCAAAAACAACCCGGTACTGATCGGTGAGCCAGGTGTCGGTAAAACTGCGATTGTCGAAGGCCTGGCACAACGTATTGTCAATGGTGAAGTTCCAGAAGGACTGAAAGGCAAACGCGTTCTGTCACTGGACTTAGGTTCTCTGTTGGCAGGTGCCAAATATCGTGGTGAGTTCGAGGAACGTCTCAAAGCCGTTCTGAAAGATCTGGCTAAACATGAAGGCGAAATCATCCTGTTCATTGACGAGATGCATACCTTGGTTGGTGCCGGTAAAGGCGATGGCGCCATGGATGCGGGTAACATGCTGAAACCTGCATTAGCGCGCGGTGAACTACGCTGTGTCGGTGCAACGACTCTGGATGAATATCGTCAGTACATTGAAAAAGATGCAGCTTTAGAGCGTCGTTTCCAGAAAGTGCTGGTGGATGAGCCAAGCGTGGAAGATACCATTGCGATTCTGCGTGGTCTGAAAGACCGTTATGCGACTCACCATGGGGTACAGATTCTGGATTCTGCGATCATTGCTGCGGCGAAAATGTCGCATCGGTACATCACTGACCGTCAATTGCCAGATAAAGCCATTGACCTGATTGACGAAGCAGCATCCCGTATCAAAATGGAGCTGGATTCTAAACCTGAAGCACTGGATAAACTCGAACGTCGTCTGATTCAGCTGAAGATGCAGCTTGAAGCTGTGAAAAAAGATGCAGACTCTGGTGCACAAGGTGAAGTGAAACACCTGGAAGAGCAGATTGCCACTGTAGAGAAAGAGTACAGCGAACTGGAAGAAATCTGGCGTGCCGATAAAGCGCTGGTAGCAGGCAACAAAGATATTCAGGTGAAACTGGATCAGGCTCGTATTGCGCTGGAAAAAGCCCAGCGTGAAGGTGATCTAGCTGAAGCAGCACGTTATCAATACGGTGTGATTCCTGAACTGCAAAAACAATTGGAACGTATTGAAGCGGCTGAAGAAAGTGAAGCGCCAAAACTGCTACGTGACAAAGTCACTGACAATGAGATCGCTGAAGTAGTCAGTGCTGCGACCGGTATTCCTGTAGCGAAAATGCTGCAAGGTGAGCGTGACAAACTGCTGCATATGGAAGACTTCCTGCATAACCGTGTTGTTGGTCAGGAAGAAGCCGTAGTGGCTGTATCTAATGCTGTGCGTCGTTCACGTGCTGGCTTGTCAGATCCAAACCGTCCAAGTGGTTCATTCCTGTTCTTAGGTCCAACAGGTGTGGGTAAAACAGAATTGACCAAAGCCTTGGCGAACTTCCTATTCGATAGTGACGATGCCATGATCCGAATCGACATGTCCGAATTTATGGAAAAACATTCGGTGAGCCGCTTGGTCGGTGCGCCTCCGGGCTATGTCGGTTATGAAGAAGGTGGTGTGCTGACTGAAGCGGTGCGCCGTAAACCATATAGCGTAGTGTTATTTGATGAGGTCGAAAAAGCGCATCCGGATGTATTTAACATTCTGCTGCAAGTGCTGGACGATGGTCGTCTGACCGACTCACAAGGCCGTGTGGTGGATTTTAAAAATACCGTGATTGTGATGACTTCGAACTTGGGTTCACAAGATGTCCGTGAGCTGGGTGATAAAGCAACTCGTGAAGAAGTCCGTACAGTGGTGATGAATGCGGTATCGGAACATTTCCGTCCAGAGTTTATCAACCGTATTGACGAGCTGGTGGTGTTCCATGCACTGGAAAAAGACCAGATCCGTGGTATTGCCGATATTCAGTTGAACCGCTTGCGTCAACGTCTGGCAGAACGCGATATGCGTCTGTCTGTGGATGACAGTGCTTTCGATCAGTTAATCGAAGCTGGTTTCGATCCGTTGTATGGTGCGCGTCCATTAAAACGTGCGATCCAGCAACGTATTGAAAATGGTTTGGCACAAAGCATCCTGGCAGGTGAGTTTGGCCCTGGTGATACCATCGTCGTTCGTGGTGAAAGTGGCGAGCTGGTCTTTGAAAAAATGAAACTCAGCTAATAGAAGTTCTCCTCGCAACAAAAAAACCCAGCCTAGGCTGGGTTTTTCTTTATCTTATATTCACACCTTACATTTTTGGATGAGTAATTTTCCAGGCACGGTGAATTTTCTGGTTACGCTTGAAGTCTGGACCAATGGTTTCATGCGTGATTTCTTCCACGTCATATAAACCTTCAATCATTTCATCCATTTCGAAACCACGGTAGTTGTTCGAGAAATACAACGTACCGTCAGTGGTTAAACGGTTCATGGCACGTTTCAATAAAGAGACGTGGTCACGCTGAACGTCGAAAGTCCCGTAGAATTTTTTCGAGTTAGAGAATGTCGGTGGATCGATAAAGATCAGGTCATATTGTTCATGACCTTCTTTCAGCCATTCAAAACAGTCAGATGCAAAGAATTGATGTTGTTGATCGGCATGGTCTACAGTCAGGCCGTTTAGAACAAAGTTCTCTTTTGACCAGTTCAAATAAGTATTAGATAAATCGACACTGGTGGTACTCGCTGCACCACCTAAAGCTGCATGTAAGCTCGCCGTAGAAGTATAACTGTACAGATTCAGAAAGTGTTTACCTTTGGCTTCTTTGGCAATACGCAGACGCATCTGACGGTGATCCAGGAATAGACCGGTATCCAGATAATCGGTCAGGTTGACCAGAATCTTGGCTTGGCCTTCCTGGACGATAAAACGTTTAGACGCTGTACTTTGTTTGGTGTACTGGTTTTTACCTTCCTGACGGGCACGCGTCTTGATAAAGATCGCATCACGGCCCAAACCGGTCACGGCACGAATTGCCTGTAGAGCCAGGTTAAAACGTTTTTTTGCTTTTTCAGGATCGATTTTTTTCGGTGGTGCATATTCCTGAACATGCAGACGTTCGCCGTATAGATCAACTGCTACATTAAAGTCCGGCAGGTCGGCATCATACAAACGCAGGCAGTGAATATTTTCTTTTACCGCCCATTTTTTCAGGGTTTGCATATTCTTGGTCAGACGGTTAGCAAATTCCATCGCACCTTCAATCGGCTCGAATTGTTGCGGCTGCCAGCTTTCCAGGAAAGGACGTGTGACTGCTGCCGGTTTTACCGTACCGAAACGGATATAGATCGGCAGTTTACCGTTCATCAAACGCAGAATTTGTGGATCATTGAACGCCAAGACATCGGCCTGTTCCACCTGAGCAGCAATGACTGCGGCTTTTTGATTCGGGAAATTCTTTTGCAGCAGATTAGACAAACCCAGATACAAGGCACGGTTAGATGCCTTATCGCCCAGACGCTCACCATATGGTGGATTCGTCACAAAGAAGACTTTCTTGCCTTCAGCCTGGAAATCTGGCCAGTCATTTAAAGTACGCTCTTCGATCTTGATCTGATCAAGGGCTGATTCAAAACCTGCCGCAATAATGTTCTGTTTAGTGGCTTTCACCGCTTCCCAGTCGGCATCAAAGGCATAGAATTTGGGTAATGGGTTTTCTAGCGCAGCTTTATGACGTTCAGCTGCTTCAGCTTTAATACCCATCCATAATTCATGGTCATGACCATTCCAGCCATTAAATCCGAAACGACGCACCAGACCCGGGGCACGATCAGTCAGAATCATCAGTGATTCAATAATAAACGTCCCTGAACCACACATTGGATCAACCACAATATCCGGGTTGATGTCTTTCAGGCCGCCTTTTTGCAGGATCGCAGCCGCCAGATTTTCCTTGATTGGTGCTTCAGTCATAAAGCGGCGATAGCCACGTTTATGCAGAGAATCACCGGATAAGTCTAAACAATAAGTGTGTTCTTTTTTACCTGCCAGAATGTACATGGTGATTTCTGGCTGTTTGGTATCAATACTTGGACGCTTGCCCACAGCTTCCATAAAGGAATCGACGACGCCATCTTTGGCACGTAGAGTCGCAAACTGGGTGTTGACCTTAATATCACGTTCAACGTGCAGACGAATTGCAAAGGTGCTTTGTGGTGCAAAAATCAGTGACCAGTCGAAGCTCATCGCACCTTCATAAAGCTCTTCTGCAACATCACGCGCATCGTGGGAGAATTCGATTTCATGCGTATGAATTGGCATCAAGACACGAGAAGCCAGACGAGACCACATACAGATGCGGTAAGCATTTTCAAGCGTGCCTTTGAAGGTCAGACGACCTGGGAAACGTTCAATATCCTGAACACCTAAACCTTTGATTTCTTCTTCTAATAAGGTTTCCAGACCATCGGCACAGGTGACCCAATAATTGCTTAAACGTGAAGAGGTATTCATAAAATAGAGAGACCGGAAAAGAATAAATAAAAAACTGCGCTCAGTTTAGCGTATTTTGCCTGTTAAAGCTTTGGAAATTTTTTAAATTCGAGCATATGCAGTCTAGTTTTACTCATCCTAAAAAGCGCTAAATGTTGACTTAAAAAGCAAACTGGAAATTTACGAGATAGCTAAGATTACACAATACCAATAAGTGAGATTTTTGATTAAATCTTTTATTTTACAAATGGATATGTAATAGTTATTAAAACTAATTCGCAATCTAGATCTTCAATTGCGGCCATGTTGTATGTGTAATTTAAAAAAATAAATAATCGGGTTATTAATGTGAAGGATCTGATGCAGGATCGTTTATATGCACCTCATGGCATCAACATTAATCTAAAAGTAAAAGCTAAAATTGGGTCACTTATGTCAAGTGAACGAGACTAAGAATTGATTAGCCAGATGAGAAGTGAATCTAAAACAAAAAAGACGCTGACCTACTATTGCTCGAGGTAGATCAATTTTTATTCATATCAATTTATAACTCACATAACTTATTTATTAATTTTGGTACGTTTATTGCTCTATCTAATATCAATGAAGCTGTAATGCTGAGGGGAGTCATTACAGCTTCATCTTTATTCTTAATTATTATTTCGGAGGGGCTTAGATGTTGGATCTTCAATTACGCAGGAATGAGGCATTTTCAATCGCTACCTTGATCTATGCACGTTTAAGACGAGTAACCGGGCGAGTGATTGATGCCATGTATCTTGCAGAAAATATCCACTATGCAAAGCATGTGATTGGGCTGGCAGAGCAGACTGAAGATCCTGAATTATTGCATCTGGTCAACCGCTTAAAAACCACTCTGGATTTATCGTCATTTTCAGAACTGCAGGCTGAAGAACAGACGGAAAAGGAACTGATTTCTGTGGAACCAAGCGAAGAAGATATCTATCGCGCTCAGGTTTCACATCATTATATTGGCGCATTGCGCTAATTGGGGGATTGAGTGTGGATGCTCCAGACTGAAGCACTCATGTTTAAATGAAAAAACAAGCATATAGATAGACAGGTTAAATTATCTTATTGAAAAAATACATGGGAATTTAAATTTCCATTCTTATTACCGAGATGGTTTTTGTACAACCGAGCTCTTTATCAACTATAAAGATTCGCTAATCTCTGTATAATACGTTGACTTAACGTATAAGGAATCTCTCATGCACTTGGCGGCATTGCATACACCGAGCCAGATTCAACTCAACAAAGCAGGTAATCTTAAACATTTCCTGACCATCGAAGGTCTTTCTAAAGAAACTCTTACAAAAATACTGGACACTGCGTTGTCCTTTTTTAATGACCAAAATCAGCTGATCACCAATAATTTGCTCGAAGGCAAAACGGTGATGAACCTATTTTTTGAAAATTCTACCCGAACGCGTACTACTTTTGAGGCAGCGGCCAAACGTCTGTCTGCCAACGTGCTGAATATCGATATTGCCCGTTCAAGTACCTCTAAAGGTGAAACTTTACGTGATACCTTGTGGAATCTTGAAGCTATGGCAGCAGATATTTTCGTGGTACGTCATTCATCTTCAGGTGCAGCACACTTTATTGCCAAAGATGTCTGTCCAAATGTCGCCATCATTAATGCAGGGGATGGCCGTCATGCCCATCCAACTCAAGCGATGCTGGATATGCTGACCATTCGCCGCGAGACCAATAAAAAATTCGAAGATATGTCGATTGCCATTATTGGCGATATCAAGCATTCGCGTGTAGCACGTTCAGATGTGGCGGCACTGCAAACCTTAGGCTGTAAAGATATTCGCGTGATTGCACCGAATACGTTGCTACCATACGGTTTTGATGACTACAGTGAAGATGTACGCCTGTTCAATAATATGGAAGATGGCATCAAAGACTGTGATGTGATCATTACCTTGCGTATTCAAAACGAGCGTATTGATTCGCCAGCGCTGTCATCTCAGGCTGAATTCTATAAAATGTATGGCCTGAACAAAGAACGTCTCGCCCTGGCCAAGCCGGATTGTATCGTGATGCATCCAGGACCAATGAACCGCGGTGTGGAAATTGATTCTAGCATTGCAGACGGTCCGCAATCCGTGATTCTAAAACAGGTTACTAACGGGATTGCAGTACGTATGGCGGTACTGGCTCTTGCGATGCAGGGTCAGTTACAGGAACAGGGTTTGATTGAAGCGATTGCGGTATAAGGAATAAGTCATGACTATTGTAAAAATTGAAAATGTCCGTGTTCTTGACCCAATCCAAAACACTGATTCAATTGAAACGGTTTATCTTGAAAATGGTAAACGTGTTGCAGAGACTGCTAACGTATCTGAAACCATTGATGGACAGGGCAAATGGCTGATGCCCACTATGGTGGACCTGTGCGCTCGTTTACGTGAACCGGGTCAGCAGCAACACGGGACTTTAAAGTCTGAAGGTAAGGCTGCACGTGAAAATGGGATTCTGCATGTCTTTACCCCGCCAGATTCCAAACCGATTGTGCAGGATAATGGTGCGCTGATTCATGGTTTAGTTGAAAAAGCCATGCTGGATGGTGGCATTTATTTGCAAGTGATCGGTGCGCAAACCCAAGGTTTGCAAGGTCAGCAACCGGCCAATATGGCTGGTCTGAAAAAAGGCGGTTGTACTGCGGTTTCTAATGCCAGTGCGCCGTTTGCCAATGATGATGTGGTATTACGTACACTTGAATATGCAGCGGGCTTGGACCTGACTGTAGTGTTCTATGCAGAAGAGCCGCAAATTGCCAAAGATGGCTGTGTGCATGAAGGCTTTATTGCTTCACGTCAGGGCTTGCCAATGATTCCATCGCTAGCTGAAACTGTGGCCATTGCCAAATACCTGCTCATGATTGAAGCAACTAAAGTACGCGCTCATTTCGGCTTGTTATCTTGTGGTGCATCAGTAGAACTGATCCGTATTGCTAAAGAAAAAGGCTTGCCAGTAACTTGTGATGTCGCTATGCACCAATTGCATCTGACTGACCATCTGATTGATGGCTTTAACTCTCTTGCACACGTACGTCCACCATTACGTTCTGAATCTGACAAAGAATTACTGCGTCAAGGCGTGAAATCTGGTGTAATTGATGCGATCTGTACCCATCATGAACCATTGAGTAGCTCTGCCAAAATGGCACCCTTTGCGGAAACACAGCCTGGCTTTACCGCGTTTGATACCTACGTACCGTTCGGTATCCAGCTGGTGAATGAAGGTTTCTTTACGCCGTTAGAATGGGTGGAGAAAGTAACGGTTGCTCCTGCAAAAGTTGCCAGTATGTTTGATCGCTGGAAAGCGGAAGCTGGCTGGGTACTGATTGATCCAGAACAGGAATGGACGCTAAGCAAAGAAACGATCGTTTCTCAAGGTAAAAATACACCACTGCTCAATCAAAAAGTGAAAGGTAAAGTGCTGCAAACTTTTATCGCCGCATAAAACTTATATTTTGCGTTTACAAAAAGTCAGCTTCGGCTGACTTTTTTATATCTTAAATAAAATAGTAGAAAAGTTAGCCCTACATAAACAGTGAAACTTTATGATATCAGTACAATTATTAACATTCCAAAGAGGGTGGGTCGCTACACTGATTAAATATTAAACATTATAAATCAGAATAATGGTGATCTTGATGAATACAGATTTAATTGAACGTTTAAAGAGTGATGTGACCGCCATTGTGCTGCAAGGTGAAACTGAACATCTATTTGCCAAAGATCAGGCCTTAGCCCAATTCTATCCTGTATTGTTAAGTATTCTTCGTGCAAGACCGGCCTGGATTGAAAGTTTCGGTCAGCAACTTAATCCCAAGATTGATGAATTATTTAATAATAATCCGACCCTAAAACAACAATTCCTGACTCAGTTAGGTTCAACTGCGCCTCAAGATGAAATTGAACAGACCCTGAATCGGGCGATTGTTCCAACCATGAATTTCTTGCAGGCAGAGGCTGGTGCACCCACTGCTGAAGCAGTAGGCCATTTGCTAGATACCCATGCAGATTCGATTCAACGAGCACTTCCGGTCTGGGCTGGTTCTATACTGGCATCTTTAGGCGTATCTCCGCTTGCAGGACAAAACCTGAACCGCGCACCGGGTCTGGCTTCTGAACCGGAGGCAGAGCCGGTACTGACTGAAGAGAAAAAGGCAGTGGTGTTCTGGCCATTTATTCTCCTCGTGATTATTGCTGCAATTATCTTATTCTTCTTCCGTGGATGCCTGCGTGATGATGATCCGGATGAATTGCGAAATGCTCAAGCGGTGAGTGAAGCTGCTGCAACGAACCCTGCAATTTTAAAAATCAGCACAGGTAGTCAGGGTGAAATCGTCAACTGTCAGGTACAGATGAATGATCCGAAATATATGCAGATTTTGCAAAATGAAATCAAACAGATCTTTAATTACAGTATTGGCTGTGGTGCAGTAGCCAATGAGAATTACCACTCAGAATTTATTGATCAGGATACGATTCCATCTGTATTGAAACTGCTGCAAGGCATGTCAAATGTGACTTTGACTTGGGCGGGTAATCAGGTGTCTGTACAGGCAGCAAACAGTGCGGATGCACAGCGTTTGGCAGGTCAGATTCGTGGTCTGGCTAAAAATGTAGAAGTCGTAACCCAAAAACCAGTGGATATGGATGAGGCGATCAATACAGCCAATACCGAGGCTAAAAAAGCTTTAGACGAACTTCAGATGGAGAATATTGAGGCATTGGATGTTGCAACTGCCTTAAACCTGCAACTTATTCATTTTGTGACAGGTTCTACAGAAATTCCTGAAGTGAATAAAAGCTTGCTGGATCAGACCGCAGCTTTATTGCAATATGCCAAAGATGTACGTCTAACCGTAATAGGCCATACTGATACGGAAGGCAGCAGCACTCAAAATCAGGAGCTATCTTTAAAACGTGCTCAAGCCATTGTGAATTATCTGGTACAGAAAGGGGTGAATCCGGCACAATTACAACCTGTAGGTATGGCGGCGAATCAGCCTGCTCAACCGAATGCAACCTCGAACGGTCAGTATCAAAATCGTCGTGTAACTTTTGAAGTTATGAGTACCGAAGATGGTCGTGTACATACTGTAGATAATGAAGGCGTAGTTGAAAAGAAAGCCAGCTAAATAATTCTTTCATCATAAAAAAGGACGAATGATTCGTCCTTTTTTATTTGTTATGAATTAAGAGAAGACAGGTGGGGTATAAGTCAAGGTTCTTCCTAGGAACCAGAGCAAGAATAGTACCAATGGAAGATGAAAGACCAGTTGGGTCACTGTAAAACCAATCACATCTTTGGCTTTTAATTTTAAGATACCCAGCATAGGGAGCATAAAGAAAGGATTGATCAGATTGGGCAAGGCTTCGGCCGCATTGTAAATCTGGACAGACCAGCCCAGATGCACTTTCAGGTCATGTGCAGCCTGCATCACATAAGGCGCTTCAATAATCCATTTTCCTCCACCAGAAGGAATGAAGAAGCCTAGAATCGCTGAATAAATTCCCATCACCACTGCAAAGGTTTCCTGCGAGGCAATCGAAACGAAGAACTCGGCGATATAGTGCGATAGGGACAGGTCAGCAGAATTCAGGGCATTGGTCATTATAAAGGCGATGCTGCCATAAAGCGGAAACTGGATCAGCACCCCTGAAATGGCCGGCACAGCTTTGGACACAGCATTGAGAAAATTACGTGGTGTACCATGTAAAGCTACACCCAAAATCAGAAAGATAAAGTTATAGGTGTTTAAGCTGGAGATTGCCAGAATAGGATTACTTTTGGAAAACTCGTTAAACATCCAGACCAGACCCAGAACCACAATCAGAATACTTAAGATTGGCGAGTTTTCCAGCCAGTCACCCGGCCGTTTATGGGTCACGGTTTCAGTCTTTTCTTCTTCAATCTGGATCGGGAAGTGATCAATAGTTTTAATATGATTGCCTTTGGGCGCAGACCAGTAGGCAATGGCAATCGAAGCAATAATCAAGACTGCTGTCATGATCATGGATTGCGGCAGGAAAATCGTTTCAGTAAATGGAATCACACCAGTCAGATTATAAAGTGGTTCTGGTAGACTGGATTTGTTGGCTTGTAATTGCGCTGCTGAAGAGCTGATACCCAGTGCCCAGGTTGCGCCCATCCCGATAATCGCTGCTGCGGCAGCCGCACGGTAATCCATATTCAGTTCTTTACGCTGCGCTAGCGCAATCACCAGAAGTGCGGTTAGAACCGTACTCATCGCCCAGTTAATCAGGGAAATCAGTAGACTAACAGTAGCTACGAGAACGATGGCTCCACGTCCAGAATGAGGAATGCGCGCCATTTTCTGAATCAGTAATTGCATCGGTTTGGAAACTGAAACTACATAACCCACCACGATCAACATGCACATCTGTAAGGTAAAGGGAATCAGACTCCAGAATCCGTCACCAAATGAAATCGCGACGTCTTGTGCCGGCGCACCAATGCCAATCGCGGCAATCGCAACGATAATGACACCGAGTAGGGCAAAAATATAAGAGTCCGGAAACCATTTTTCAGACCAGTCGCTGACACGCATGGCAAAGCGCTGCAAGATATTTTGTTGAGTTTGCATGATTAAAATCCATTTATTCTGCATTTGTTATTAAGAAGTGGCTTTCTTCAGCCAAAAAGAAACCCTTAAAAATTTTCATTTTAAGGGTTGGGAAAAATCAGGCTGCTTTACGGAGTAAAGGTACGCCGGTGACTTTCTGAATTTCATCAAAACTGACATCGGGTGCCAGTTCTACAAGTTGAATACCTTCAGGTGTGACATCCAATACACCTAAGTCAGTAATAATCCGGTTCACGACGGCCTGGCCAGTAAGCGGAAGACTACATTGTGAGACAATTTTAGGCGTACCATCTTTGGCGCAGTGTTCCATCAAGACTACGACTTTCTGTACGCCTGCAACCAGATCCATGGCACCGCCCATGCCTTTGACCTTCTTGCCTGGAATCATCCAGTTGGCCAGATCACCATTTTCTGAGACTTCCATAGCCCCCAGAATGGCAATATTGACATGACCGCCACGGATCATGGCAAAGGAATCGGCACTGGAAAAGAAAGAAGCACCTTTGCGGGCAGTTACTGTCTGTTTGCCAGCATTGATCAGGTCTGCATCCACAGTATCGGCCGTTGGAAATTCTCCAATACCCAACAGACCATTCTCAGACTGTAGCCAGACATTAATATTCTCTGGAATATAGTTGGCGACTAAGGTTGGCAGACCAATACCCAGATTGACATAGAAACCATCTTCAAGTTCCTGTGCGGCGCGCTGCGCCATTTCATTACGTGTCCAAGCCATGATCAAGCCTCCGCCTTTAAAGTCATCTGTTCAATCCGTTTTTCTGGTTGGGTATTGAGTACAATCCGGTTCACATAAATGCCGGGAAGATGAATTTCATCTGGATCAAGGGCACCGATCTCGACAATTTCTTCAACTTCAGCAATGGTCACTTTACCAGCCATGGCACAGACCGGATTGAAGTTCTGGGCAGTTTTACGGAAAATCAGGTTGCCGGCTTTATCGGCCTTATAGGCTTTAACCAGAGCTACATCAGCTCTTAAGGATTCTTCGAGAATATAAGACTTGCCATTGAATTCGCGGACATCTTTACCTTCAGCAATGACGGTTCCAACACCGGTCGCGGTATAGAAAGCGGGAATACCTGCACCACCGGCACGTAATTTTTCTGCCAACGTGCCTTGTGGAGTCAGTTCAACTTCGAGTTCGCCGCTTAAGTATTGGCGTTCAAATTCCTTGTTCTCGCCCACATACGAAGAGATCATCTTTTTAATCTGTTTGGTTTCCAGCAATAGCCCCAAGCCAAAGCCATCCACACCGGCATTATTAGAAATGCAGGTCAGATTTTTGGCACCGGTTTCTTTTAAAGCTGCAATTAGGGCTTCTGGAATACCACAGAGTCCAAAACCGCCTACCGCCAGAGTATGTCCATCCTGGACCACGCTGTCTAAAGCAGCTTTTGCACTGTCATACACTTTATTTGACATTTTTACCTCGATTTATTCTTCTCTTGCAGATCACTTTCATCTAAATATCTGCTGATTTCTATCCATGAGGACTTATAGAGTGTCCGGCTATTTCAAGTTTTTAAGCACAGGCTTTTTGCCAATAGACATTGGCATAATTGGAGGGATTATTGCGTTGTAGAACCTCACTGATATTACGGCTGGCCTGCATCAGGGCATCCAGTTGAATACCGGTTTCAAAGCTCATCTTGGAAAGCAGGTAATACAAGTCTTCAGTTGAAACATTGCCGGAAGCACCTTTAGCATAAGGACAGCCACCGAGACCGGCAATAGAGGAGTCAAATACCCGAATCCCTTGCAACAATGACTGGTAAATATTAGCGATGGCCATGCCATAGGTATTATGAAAATGGCCAGCCAACACTTTACTATCAATTTCTGAAAGACAAGCATCCCAGACGTTTTTCACACGATCCGGAGTTGCTGTACCAATGGTTTCACCTAATGACACTTCATAGCAGCCCATCTCTAGTAGACGTTGTGTAACTTTCACGACCTGCTTCGGATCAATTGCACCTTCATAAGGGCAGTCCACCATACAAGAGACATAGCCACGAACCTTGACATCATTAGCTTTGGCAGCTGCCATCACATCTGTAAACTTTTCAAAGCTTTCATCAATCGAGCAGTTGATGTTCTTACGAGTAAAGCTTTCAGAAGCTGCGGTAAATACCGCAACTTCTTTACAACCCACAGCCAGCGCTGATTCAAAACCTTTCATGTTTGGCGTCAGCAAACTGAACTGGATATTCGGATCTTTAGGCAAGCTGGCAAATAGCGCATCGCTATCTGCCATCTGTGGGACCCATTTGGCTGAAACACAGGAACCGACCTCAATCGCTTGCAGGCCAGTTTTCATTAAATCCAGAATCAGATTTTTACGGTCGTCTAGCGTTAAAGGTGTTTTTTCATTTTGCAGGCCATCACGTGGCCCGACTTCTACGATTTTAACGAAATCTGTCATGCAACTTCCTCCGCTAGAGGCTGAAACTCAACCAGTTCATCACCGGCTTTAACCTGATCACCTTTCTGGAAGTACGAGTTTGCGATAATGCCATCATGCGGAGCGCGAATGGTGTATTCGATTTTCATTGCTTCCAAAGTCAGCAGTACATCATCTTTTTTCACTTTGTCATTTGCCGCGACCAGAACCTGAGTAATCACACCTGGCATTGGCGCAGTCAGATTGTTGTCATTACCTTGTTCATCCTGGCTATTAAAATCAGACTTCAGATAATTAAACTTGTAACTTTGACCATTCTGGAACAGGGTAATGCCATGTTCAGTTTGGCTAAATGCCAGTTTCTGCTGCTGACCCGCAAGATTTAACTGGAGTAGGTGTTGATCGAGCAGTTCACCCTGGATGGTGAGTGTCTGGCCTTCATAATTTGCCAGGAAGCTATTTTCTAGCGCTTTAAAGCTCACCACACGTAAAATGTCATTACATTGCAATTTAATTGTGTAGCTATTTTGCTGATTCAGACGCCAAAATGCCTTTTGCTGCCAGACTGGATTATTGCTAGTCGAGTTTTGAGTCAGACGAGATAACAGTTCAACCAAGGCTGCAGTAACCACTAATTCTGCACTGATATCAGCAGATGGTTTGAGTAGAAACTCTTCTTCACGTTGAATCAGGCCAGTATCGAGATGGGCATTTTTAAATGAATCACATAATACTAAGCGATCTAGAAAGGCGATGTTATTGCCAAGTCCATCGACATGGAACTGACCCAAGGCATGATGCATCTGGGTTAAAGCTGCTTCACGGTTTTTGCCCCAAACAATCAGTTTGGCAATCATCGGATCATAATAGGTGCTGATTTCATCACCCTCGACAATGCCACTATCTACACGTACGCTGTCATTTTGTTCTGGATAGTGCAAATAGCTGATCTGACCGATGGCAGGAATAAAGCCTTTTTCTGGTTCTTCAGCATAGACACGGGCTTCGAGAGCATGACCATGAATCTGTAATTCATGCTGCTGTTTCGGTAAAGGCTCACCGAACGCGACACGTAACTGCCATTCCACCAGATCCTGACCGGTGATCATTTCAGTGACCGGATGCTCAACCTGTAGACGGGTATTCATTTCCATGAAGTAAGCAGTACCGTCTTGTTCCACGATGAACTCGACTGTACCGGCACCGACATAATTTACAGCACGTGCAGCATCAATTGCGGCTTGGCGCATTGCTTCAAGTTTATCTTCAGACATTTTTGGTGCAGGTGCTTCTTCCAGAACTTTCTGGTGACGACGCTGCACAGAGCAATCACGTTCAAACAGATGCACATAATTGCCATGTGTATCACCAAAGACCTGAACTTCAATATGGCGTGGCTGCACCACATAACGTTCAATCAGTACATCTTCATTGCCGAAGCTGGAACGTGCTTCGCTTTTACAGGAAGCAAGTGCACTGAGGAAATCTTCACTACGTTCAACCAGACGCATGCCTTTACCGCCACCACCAGCACTAGCCTTGATCAATACCGGATAGCCGATATTATCGGCTTGCTGTTTCAGGAAATCCGCATCCTGATTGGTACCATGATAGCCTGGGGTTAATGGTACACCGGCCTTTTCCATCAGTGCTTTAGAGGTCGCTTTCAGACCCATTGCTAAGATCGCATCCACTGGCGGACCTATAAAGACAATGTTGTTGTCCTGACAGGCCAAGGCAAACTGGTCATTTTCAGACAGGAAACCATAACCAGGATGAATGGCCTGAGCACCTGTAGTTTTGGCTGCCTGAATAATACGTTCAATCTGTAAATAACTTTGTGCAGCAGGTGATTCACCAATATGGATGGCTTCATCTGCCAGTTTGACATGCTGTGCCTGTGCATCGGCATCGGAATATACGGCAACGGTGGCAATCCCTAACTTTTTCGCTGTACGAATCACACGGCAGGCAATTTCACCACGATTGGCAATTAAAATCTTTTCAAACATCCTACGATCCTTCTTGTTGTTATGCCGTGGTCTTGATCCAGGCCGGGCTTTGTTTGTTTAAAAATGCATTTAGTCCATTTTTCGCCTCATCTCCCTGGCGAACATGGGCAATATGCTGTGCGGTTTTAAGCAGCAGATCTTCAGTCAGAACCTGCTGATCGACCAGTTGAATCAGCTGTTTTGAAGCGTTTTGCGCTGCTGGTCCACCGAGTAAGAGCGCTTCCACAATCTCATCAATTTTGCTGTCGAGCTGTTCTGGTGCCGTCACTTCATGTGCCAGACCAATGGTTTTCGCCTGTTCAGCTGAGATTCGCTCAGCAGTCAGGAAATAGCGTGACGCCTGACGGGCACCGATCGCACGAATTACATAAGGACTAATGGTGGAAGGAGCCAATCCTAAACGGACTTCCGATGTGGCAAACTTGGCATCGGTGCTGGCGATACAGATATCACAAGCGGATGCCAGACCCATACCACCACCAAAAGCAATACCATGGACACGGGCAATCGTCGGTTGTTTTAATGTCGCCAGACTTTGTAGCATTTTTGCCAGTTTTAAAGCATCAGCTTCATTGTCTGCCTGTGAGGCCTGACCGGCCTGTTTCATCCAGTTCAAATCCGCACCCGCAGAGAAGCTTTTTCCTCGGCCTGCCAGAATCACTACACGTACATCATCACGCTGATTTAAAGACTGGAAACAGGCATGTAGCTCTTCAATGACTTGGGTATTAAACGCATTGTGCAGTTCAGCCCGGTTAATCCAGACCGTTGCCACCTGATTCTGCTGTTCGAGCTGTAAAAATTGATAGTCCATTTTTGTCACCTCTTACATGCGGAACACGCCGAATTTGGTTGGCTGAATTGGCGCATTCATCGCTGCAGCCAGACTTAGGGCCAGGACTTCACGCGATTGCGCTGGATCAATGACACCGTCATCCCATAAGCGCGCAGAAGCATAATAAGGATGGCCTTGACGTTCATATTGATCACGAATCGGCTGTTTAAACTGGTCTTCTTCTTCAGCTGACCAGGTTCCACCTTTTTGCTCAATCTGATCGCGTTTCAAAGTCGACAATACGCTAGAGGCCTGTTCACCGCCCATCACTGAAATACGCGAGTTTGGCCAGGTCCACATAAAGCGTGGCGAGTAAGCACGGCCACACATGCCATAGTTACCGGCACCAAAAGAACCGCCAATCACCAGAGTAAGTTTAGGCACATTGGCTGTCGCGACGGCCATCACCAGCTTGGCACCATTTTTGGCAATACCTTCATTTTCATACTGACGACCCACCATAAAGCCGGTGATGTTTTGCAGGAAGATCAGCGGAATATTGCGCTGGGTACATAGTTCAATAAAATGTGCGCCTTTTTGCGCAGACTCGGAAAATAGAATACCGTTATTGGCAATGATTCCGACTGGCATTCCATAAAGCTTGGCAAAGCCAGTCACTAGGGTAGTCCCGAAACGTGCCTTGAATTCGTCAAAGCGTGAACCGTCGACAATACGCGCAATCACTTCACGGATATCAAACGGTTTACGTGCATCGCTTGGCACAATGCCATACAGCTCTGAACTGTCAAAACGCGGTGCTTCAATTTCATCTGCAGTTTTATTTGGATTTTTATTCAGGTTCGCCACAATGTTGCGGGCAATGGCAATTGCGTGTTCATCATTTTCTGCCAGATGATCGGCAACCCCAGATAAACGGGTATGTACATCACCACCACCTAAGTCTTCACTAGAAACCACTTCACCGGTTGCCGCTTTCACCAGAGGAGGGCCGCCGAGGAAAATCGTGCCTTGATTACGCACAATAATGGTTTCATCTGACATCGCTGGCACATAAGCACCACCTGCCGTACAGCTACCCATTACCACTGCAATCTGGGCAATACCCAGACTCGACATACGTGCCTGATTGTAAAAGATACGGCCGAAGTGATCACGATCCGGAAATACTTCATCCTGTAAAGGTAAATAAGCACCGCCAGAATCCACCAGATAAATACATGGCAAATGATTCTGTTCGGCAATTTCCTGGGCACGTAAATGCTTTTTCACCGTAAGGGGATAATAAGTCCCGCCTTTGACTGTGGCATCATTGGCCACGATCATGCAGGTCACACCATTGACCTGACCTACACCTGCGACCACACCTGCTGCAGGAACATCATCCTGATAAACCTGATAGGCAGCCAGTTGACCGATTTCCAAAAAAGCTGTGCCTGGATCAATTAAATGATTAATCCGTTCACGCGGCAGTAATTTGCCGCGATCCAGATGTTTCTGACGGGCAGTTTCTCCGCCACCCAAGGCAATTTTTTCTACTTTCTGTTTAAGGTCATCCACCAGTTGCAGCATGGCAGCCTGGTTGGTCTTAAACTCTTCACTACGTATATTGATTTTGCTCTGTAACTGATTCATGACGAACATCCTTGTCTTATTCTAAGTGTTAATGTTTAGGCTGTTTCGTTGAAGAGCTCACGGCCAATTAGCATACGGCGGATTTCGGAAGTTCCGGCGCCAATTTCATAGAGTTTGGCATCGCGCCACAAACGGCCTGCAGCAAATTCGTTGATATAACCGTTCCCACCTAGGGTCTGAATGGTTTCACCCGCCATCCATGTAGCTTTTTCAGCGGCATATAAAATGGCACTGGCAGCATCTTTACGCAGGCTACGGCTATGATCAGCCTTGTCACATTCAGCACCAACGGCATACACCAGCGCCTTACATGCCAGCCAGGTAGAGTACATGTCAGCAATTTTGCCTTGCATCAACTGGAATTCACCGAGTGCCTGACCAAACTGTTTGCGGTCATGAATATAAGGAATCACGGTATCCATGCAGGCATCCATAATGCCCAATGGACCAGCACTGAGAACAGCACGTTCATAGTCCAGACCGCTCATCAGCACTTTAGTCCCATTGCCGACACCGCCAAGGACGTTTTCTTTAGGAACTTCGACATTGTCAAAAAACAGGGGATAAGTATTGGAACCACGCATACCCAGTTTGTCTAAATGAGTGCCGTGACTAAAACCTGGCATATTTTTCTCAACCAGGAAGGCGGTCATGCCTTTGGCGCCAGCTTGTAAATCGGTTTTGGCATAGACCACAAGTACATCAGCATCGCCGCCGTTGGTGATCCACATCTTGGAACCGTTGAGTAGATAATGATCACCTTTATCTTCAGCTTTCAGTTTCATGCTGACCACATCTGATCCGGCATTCGGCTCAGACATTGCTAATGCACCGACATATTCACCAGAAATCAGTTTTGGCAGATAACGCTGCTTTTGTTCTTCATTACCATTTCGCTTAATTTGGTTTACACATAGGTTAGAATGGGCGCCATAGGACAAACCAATGGATGCTGAAGCACGGGAAATTTCTTGCATGGCAATAATATGGGCCAGATACCCCAGATTGGTACCGCCATATTCTTCACTGACCGTTAAACCAAGTAGGCCCATATCACCAAATTTTTTCCAAAGGTGAGCCGGGAATTCATTGTCACGGTCAACTTGCTGGGCAATTGGGGCAATTTCCTTGGCGCAAAATGCGGCCACTGAATCACGAAGCGCAATAAGAGTTTCATCCAAACCGAAATCTAAGCTTTGTAAATTCATTCTTCATCCATCCTGAGATTATATTTGTTGTGTCCAAAAGCATTTTTGTTGTGCTTGTTTTTTTAACATACAACGAAAAATTAAAAAAGTGAACCTATATTCACAAAATGATTTACAATTCATTTTATCTGGTTGAGAATAAGATTATGAGTTATAAAAGATCATCACTGATGCAGGAACGAATGGAACAAAATCGTTTGTCGATTTTACAGTCTGCTCGTGAACTGATTACTCAAGGGGGCTTTAAAGAGGCGTCGATTCAGGCGATTGCAGAACGCGCAGGCGTTTCTACAGGGCTGGTATATCGATATTTTGAAAACAAAAGCCAGATTTTGATTGAGGTTTTGTCGGCAGCGATTCAGCATGAAGTTGGAATTCTTGTTTCCATTGCCGGGTCGGATTTGTCGCCAAAACTGAAATTGCAAAAATCTGTTACAACTTTTGTGAAACGTGCCATGAATAGCCCCCAGTTGGCGTATTCACTTATGTTTGAACCGGTTGATCCGGAAATGGAACATGAGCGTTTTCGCAGTAAACAGCTGCTTAAACAAAGCATTAAGGAAATCCTGGCCGAAGGAAAGGTGAATGGAGAGTTCGAGTTTGAAGATTTAAATACGGCAGCTTTGGGCGTGGTGGGTGCCATGACCTTTGTCGTGATTGAACCTTTAAATCCGTCCCGTAATGTAATGTTTGATCAGAACTACAAGGATCACTTTGTCAAACAGATTGCCGATTTTTGTGTTAACGCAGTACATCGACAGGAGGGAAATTCAGCAGCATAGACGCACAAAAACAGGCACATAGACAAGGTCGTCGTGGTCATAAAACAATTAGTAAAGTTGAAAATCAGAATTACAAAGAATCAAGGAGATCGATTCAATGACACAAGTACGGTTAAGCTATGCCTATGGAACCAGCAGCCAGCCTTTATTGGGTATGACGATTGGTGAAAAATTTGATCAGGCTTGCGAACAATATGCAGATCGCGATGCAGTTGTCAGTATGCATCAGAACATACGCCTGAGTTATCGGCAGCTACAGGATCAGGTCAATGCCTTTGCCTGTCAGCTGCTGAAATTGGGTATGCAAAAAGGTGACCGTCTGGCGATCTGGTCGCCGAACTGTGTGGAATGGACTATTACCCAGTTCGCAGCTTTCAAGGCAGGCATTATTCTGGTTAACCTGAATCCGGCCTATAAAAGCAATGAGCTGGAATATGTCCTGAATAAAGTGTCCTGTAAGGGACTGGTCATTGCATCGCAGTTTAAAACCACGGACTATCAGGAAATCCTGACCAAAATTGCGCCTGAATTAAAACAGGCTGAAAATAAATTACTGAATGCAGAGCGTCTCCCACATTTAAAGCATGTCATTAAAATTGATGAGCAGCAGCATACTGGCATTCATCGTTTTCAGGATTTAATGCCTACACCAAGTGCTCAAGAGCTGGAACAGCTGCAACAGATCTCCACTGATTTGCAGTTCGATGAAACTATCAATATCCAGTTTACGTCAGGCACCACAGGGAATCCTAAGGGTACGATGCTGACCCATAACAATATTTTAAATAATGGTTACTTTGTCGGTGAGGCGATTCACTTAAGTCCGGAAGACCGTGTCTGTATTTCTGTTCCACTATTCCACTGCTTTGGCATGGTAATGGGCAATCTGGCCTGTATTACCCATGGTTCAGCCATGATTTATCCGTCTGCCGTATTTAATCCGCTGGAAACCTTAAAAGCTATTCAGCAGGAAAAATGTACGGCAGCTTATGGCGTACCGACCATGTTTATTGCTGTGCTGGAACATGAACAGTTTGACGATTTTGATCTGTCTAGCCTGCGTACCGGCATTATGGCGGGTAGTCCGTGTCCACAGGAAATTATGCAGCGTGTAATAGAGCGAATGCATATGTCTGAAATTACCATCTGTTATGGCATGACTGAAACAGCACCGGTAAGTGCCCAAAGTTCAACAGAAGACAGTGTTGAACGTCGTGTGAGTACAGTTGGCCGTGTCCATCCGCATTTGGAAGTTAAAATTGTCGATGAAAATGGTAAGGTGGTGCCGCGCGGTCAATTGGGTGAACTGTGTGTGCGTGGTTATTCCGTGATGCTCGGTTATTGGGAAGATCAGGACAAGACTCAGGAAGTGATTGATGCAGCACGCTGGATGCATACCGGTGATATTGCTGAAATGGATGATGAAGGTTTTGTCAAAATTAAGGGACGTATCAAGGATGTAGTCATTCGTGGCGGTGAAAACCTGTTCCCGAAAGAAATTGAAGATTTCCTTTACACCCATCCAGCGGTGTCAGATGTGCAGGTGATTGGCGTGCCAGACCATAAATATGGTGAAGAGCTTTGTGCTTGCATTATCTTGCATGAAAATGACCCATGTACCGAAGAAGCCATCCGACAGTATTGTGCCGAGAATATCTCGCATAACAAAGTACCGCGTTATGTGCGTTTCTTCCATGAATTCCCGATGACAGCTTCAGGTAAGGCACAGAAGTTCAAGTTGCGTGAATTTATGCGTGAAGAATTAAATTTAAAAGAGATTGCTTAAATTAATTAAAGCTAAGTTTAAATAGTATTTGATCAGATGACCTGGCGGCATGGATGCCGCCGTTTCATTGTATGGCAAGGATGCCATATCAATGAAACAGAGGGGTTTGGTTACTTTGCCCAGTCAAAGTAACGAAGCACCTGCACAATGGAAGAAGAATCCATCTTGCAAATTGAGGTCATACATTTAGCAATTTCTTTAAATAGATAAAAATCCATTTCTATATAAAATCTTATTTCAATATAAAACTTCATATAACGACTATTTAAATCAGAGTAAACAGATGGCAAAAAACTTTCACAGTGAAGTGGTGGTCGCCAGTTATGATGATCATATACGCAAACTGATTCCTGGCTATGAACTGGTACATCAGCAGATTGAAGCAATACTCAGCATTGAACTTCAAGAAACTGCACATATTTTAGTAGTCGGTTGTGGAACTGGTTATGAGCTATCTTATTTATTGCAGCAGCATCCCAACTGGACATTTACTGCAATTGATCCTTCCGCTGCGATGCTTGAGCAGGCAAGGAAGCATCTGGCTTCTATTGGAGTTGAACAACGAGTTCAGTTTATACAGTGCACCACTCAAGAACTGAATCAGCAGGATACTTTCGATGCTGCACTCGCTATTTTAGTTGCCCATTTTATTCCTGAACCTCAGAAATCTGATTTTTTTCAGGCTATCTATCAGAGTCTTAAAGCTGGCGGGATCGTATTGACTTATGATTTGATGCAGCCAGAAGGTGAGAATGAATTAAAGGTAATGCAAAAAATGGCACAGCAAACCGGACTTAGTGTGCAGCAAAGTGAAAATATGCTGGCCAGATTGCAGCAGGACTTTTTCCTGATTTCAGTAGAAGATTCAAATGAACTTTTAACAAAAGTCGGATTTAAACAACACAAAATTTATAGTCAAATCATGAATTATTATGGTTTTTTACTCAGAAAATAAAGATCATGAAACTTTATATGAATTTTAAAGTTTAAGAGAATAATCAAGGAAGTTTAAGAAGAATGTCAGCATATTATAGTTTGATCCAGCGCGAGCAGCATACAGATGGCAGTACTACTGCCTATTATCGTTCCAATATTCATGCTCAAGGTGCGTGGAATCCTCATGAACAGCACATGGCACCAGCAACTGGTATTCTATGTGTTGAACTAGAACAGTTTCAGCCTAGATCAGAAATGCGCATTGGCCGGGTTGGACTGGATATTTTTGGACTGATTGCATTTGGTGAGTTTTCTATTACTACGCGCATGATCCGCCCTGGTAAAACTATTGAACTGATTGAGGCGGAAATGTGTGCCAATGGAAAAACCTGTATCGTTGCTCGTGCCTGGAGGATGCTGACTTCGGATAGCCGGGCCATTGCAGGTATCGAAGATTTTTCGATCGAAAGCCCTGATTCTTTACCAGTTTGGAAGGGTATGAGTTGCTGGCCGGGTGGTTATATTCAAAGCATTGAAACCCGTGCACATACCGACCATCGTGCAGGCAAAGGCATTGTCTGGCTTAGAAATTCATTGGATATGGTAGAAGGACAACCAACTACAGATTTTAGCCGCTTACTCGGTATGGTCGATACCGCGAATGGCATTGTGCCACGTCAAGACCCAAATGCGGGCTGGGGATTTCCAAATCTGGATTTACAGATTCATATGCATCGTCTGCCGCAAGGTGAATGGCTGGGGCTGGAAGTAGTGCAACAGTATGGTGAAGATGGGATTGGTCTCACCAGCGGTGTGCTACATGATATTCACGGGCCTTTCGGTCGCAGTGAACAGATTCTGACCTTACGTAAATTCTAAATCCGATTCAAAAGCAAAAGGATGAATTGATTCATCCTTTTTTTATTGGCATGCTGTGCGCAATGATTCAGGAATATTGATGAATGCGGATTAGTATCATTGGGGCAGGACGAGTGGCTTATCATCTTGCCCGTGTATTGTCAGCACAACATGAAATTGTACAGATCTACAGCCGGACTCTGGATAAAGCACAGCAACTGGCTGATCAATTTAAAGCGCAAGCTATCGCTCACCTTGAGAATCTGAATCAGTATATAGATTTGATGATCATTGCCGTAAGTGATCAATCAATTGCTGAGGTCATCAAACAAGTCCATCCTTACTTGCAAGATGTGCTGATTGTGCATACTTCAGGCAGTACTCATCTGAATGTTCTAGCAAATGTACATACAAAGTCTGGCGTCTTTTATCCATTGCAGACCTTTAGTCTGGAACGTGAAATTGACTGGGAAAATACGCCTTTATTTATTGAAGCATCTGAGCCAGAAGATCAAGAAATTTTAACTCATTTAGCAAATAGCCTAAGCAAACGAGTTTATCAATATAGTTCAGAACAACGTTTAAGCTTGCATCTGGCTGCAGTATTTGCCTGCAATTTTAGCAACTACTGTTATGACATGGCCAAGCAGGTTGTGGATGCACAGCAGGTAGACTTTAGCCTGCTTTATCCATTGATTCTGGAAACAGCCAATAAAGCGACGCAAAATGATCCTCGCCATGGGCAGACTGGACCTGCGATGCGTGGTGATCAGAATATTCTGAATATGCATCAGCAGATGCTAGAGCAATCTGAACGACAAGACTTAGCAGGTGTATATAAATTACTCAGTCAGCAGATTTTAGAACGCCATCAGAGCTAATAAAAAAGCGCTGAATAATCAGCGCTTTTTAGACTTATAGATATTAAGAAATTTTCTTAAAGATAAAGTCATTAATCTTGTGGCCAGCTTCGATCCCGCGACGTTCAAACTTGGTTTGTGGGCGCCATTCAGGGCGAGGGTAGCTGTTGCCTTTACCTGCCAGGTTTTCTAAACGTGGACGTTCTTCCAGAACTTCCAGCATCCACTCAGCATACGGTTCCCAGTCTGTTGCAGCATGGAAAGTACCGCCAAGTTCCAGCTTTTGCTCAACCAATGGCATGCGGTCATGAGATACAAAACGGCGTTTAAAGTGACGTTTTTTCTGCCATGGATCAGGGAAATACAGCTGAACGGTGTTGATGCTATTGTCTGGCATTTCACGAAGCACCTGAATCGCATCAGCATCCAGTACACGTAAGTTAGTCACGCCCGCCATACCTGCTTCATACACGCACTGCGCAATACCCGGTACATGCACTTCAATTCCGACAAAGTTACGCTCTGGATGCGCTTTAGCCATGAGTACCAGAGAGCGGCCCATACCAAAACCGATTTCTACAGTCAGCGGACGTTCAGGATGTTCAAAATACTGACGCAAATCACCTACCGGATATTCCAAAATTAAGTGACCATATTGTTCAAGCGCAGTACGTTGAGAGGTATTTAATGGCGCTGAGCGGCGCATAAACGTCACAATTTCACGGTGCTCGCTTAAATTGTCCAGCTCCACGACTTGCTGGTCTAATTGATCGTTCGACATAATTTTGGCAAATCTAAAAATTCAGAATGCGGTATTTTAAGTCCTGAGCGGTGCAAGTCAAACTTTTCTCGGTATTTCTCCATAAAAATCGAGCCAGAGATCTCAGACAAAATAAAAGAGCCAATCGGCTCTTTTATAGATCCAGCTTGATCAGGTACTAAAACGGTCGATTAAAGTGCTACTGGCTTCATTTAAACCAATCACAGTCACGTCTATGCCTTGGGCTTTAAACTTCTGGATCACATTATTGAGCATATTTACTGAAGTCACATCCCAGATATGTGCATGCGCCAGATCCAGCTCAACATGATCCAGCTTTTCTTTAAAATCAAAAAACTGGTAGAACTTTTCTGTACTACTGAAAAAGATCTGACCAGAAATTATATAGCTACGTGAATTAGGCTTATGCAAATAAGTCGAGACATGTACAGTTCTTTCCAGCTTATTAATAAAGAACAGAGCAGAGAGCAATACACCGACAAATACACCGAGCGCCAGATTATGAGTAGCGAGCACGACAATTATCACAGCAATCATCACGGTATTAAATTCTAGCGGATGCTTGCCAAACTGTTTGATTGCACCCCACTGGAAAGTGGTAAATGACACCATAATCATAATAGCAACCAGCGCAGCCATAGGAATATAAGCCAGCCAGTCTTTCAGAAAGACTACCAGACATAGCAAAAATGCCCCAGCCACCAGAGTGGATAAACGGGTACGTGCACCTGAAGAGACGTTGATAATCGACTGACCAATCATGGCACAACCAGCCATTCCGCCCATAAAACCGCTGACAATGTTGGCCATTCCCTGACCACGACATTCCTGATGTCGGTCACCTTCAGTTCCAGTAACTTCATCAATCACTGTAGTCGTCATCATACTTTCAAGCAGACCTACAGTGGCTAAAGTAAAGGAATAAGGCAGGATAATCTGCAAAGTTTCCAGATTCAGTGGAATTTCTGGAAGAAGAAAGACTGGCAAGGTATCTGGAAACTGTCCCAGATCGCTCACAGTACGCATATCTGCACCAAGCAATAACGCAAGTGCGCTCAGTACGACGATACAGATCAGAGGCGATGGAATCGCTTTACCGATTTTCGGGATATAAGGAAACAGATAGATAATTGCCAAACCTACTAAAATGAACAGATAAGCCGTACTGTCCATCCGGTGAATTTCCGGGATTTGTGCCACAAAAATCAGGATCGCGAGGGCATTCAAGAAACCATATACCACAGCCTGCGACACAAAACGCATCAGCTTGGCAACTTTAAAAAAGCCCGCAATCACCTGAATGATTCCTGTCAGAATCGTGGCTGCAAGCAGGTATTGCAATCCATGATCCTTGACCAGCGTAATCATCAATAGTGCCATTGCACCTGTAGCCGCAGAAATCATGGCAGGACGACCACCGAAAAAGGCAATGGACACGGCAATACAGAAAGAGGCATATAAGCCGACTTGCGGATCGACACCGGCAATCGCAGAAAAGGCAATAGATTCAGGAATCAGGGCGAGTCCAACCACCAAACCTGCCAGTACATCAGTCCGGATATTGGAAAACCATTCTTCTTTTTTCAGGTTAATCACGAAATATCATCTAAATTTTGAGAACCTGCGTATCTTAAACAGATACAGATAAAAATCTACACAAGATTGACTTGCAAAAGCCTGTAAATTCCTCAATATTGAATATGTAACTGTGCTGAATCACAGTTATGCTTTTTTGCAATTTACAGGTTTGATCACTTGAAAGTTTGTCAGAAGCGATTTAAAACATTGAGAAGTGTATAACAAGGATCAGAAATGAAGCTTTACTATTCGCCAGGCGCGTGCTCTTTGGCAGCTCATATTATTTTAAATGAAATTAATGTCGATTTTGATTTGGAACGTGTTGACTTAAAAACCCATAAAACAGAAAAAGGTGCAGATTATTACGAAATTAACCCAAAAGGTTATGTACCAGCATTAGAAATTAATCCGGGTTTAATTCTTACAGAAAATGTTGCAATTTTACCGTTTCTTGCTCAACACGATCCAAAACAAGATCTGATTCCACCTTCTGGCATGGGACGTGCCAAAGTGCTGGAGTGGTTAGGTTATCTCAACTCAGAGTTACATGATGCTTATGCTGTATTCTTCACTGGAAAATTATCAGATGAAGCCAAAGAAAAAGCATATGCAGAAATTGACCGTTTATTGAGTTATATCGATAAGGCGATTGGTGAATCGGACAATGATTATCTGGTCGATGATAATTTCGGTCCGGCAGATGCTTACCTGTTTGTTCTCACCAACTGGTCGAACCAGATTGAACATGATCTGAGTCCATATAAAAATATTATTCATATCCGTAATAAGGTTGCAGAACGTCAGTCTGTACAGATTGCAATGCGTGATGAAGGTTTGATTCCTTAATACTAAAATTTTGAAAAAGCGTCATAAGGCGCTTTTTTTATTGCTTCCAAAGTAATTGTTGATATTTAGTCAATAATGATTTGCAAAATCACTGCTTTTTAGCAATAAGCAGAGTCTATATAGTGCCTGCATAAATTTTTGGTTTCAGGTTCTTTCCATGAAAAATATTTTATTAATTAATGGCGCAAAAGCTTTTGCCCACTCAAATGGTCAGTTAAATGATACTTTGGCCGAACTGGCTCAAGAAGTATTAACAAAGCTGGGGCATCAGGTTCAGGTAACTCGTGCTGACAATGAATATGATGCAAAAGCAGAAGTAGAAAAATACCTTTGGGCAGATACGGTCATTTACCAAATGCCAGGCTGGTGGATGGGTGCGCCATGGCCAGTGAAAAAGTATATTGATGATGTTTTTACCGAAGGACATGGCAGCCTGTATGCAAATGATGGTCGCTCACGTTCAGATGCTTCAAAAAAATATGGCTCAGGTGGCCTGATTCACGATAAAAACTATATGTTATCTCTTACCTGGAATGCGCCTATGGATGCGTTTACGGATACCGAGCAGTTTTTTCATGGCATGGGCGTAGATGGCGTTTACCTACCTTTTCATAAGGCCAACCAATTCCTGGGGATGCAGGCTTTACCAACATTTATTGTGAATGATGTAATTAAAGCCCCTGAAGTTGAAGCGTATATCGCACAGTATCGTGAACATTTAACTCAAATTTTTGCTTAATTAGGAGATATGACCATGCTAACCGTTATTGCTGAAATCATCTGTCATTCGGAACAAGATATGAAAACAGTGCTGGATTCATTTAACAACATCCGTGCACAGGTATTACAAGAGCCAGGCTGTCATCTTTATGATGTTTATATTGATCATCCAGCGATTGAGAGCCGATTACAGACCAAAATGCCTTTTTCAATCATGATATTTGAAAAATGGGAAAGTATTCAGCATCTGGAAACCCATATGCATAGTGTAAATATGCAGCAACATGCTAACGCCACTCAAGGTGCGGTTGCGAGTGTAAAGATTCGAATTTTAGAAGCACTTTAAGCTGTAATTCTCAGTTTGAAAGAGTTTGTGATATTTAATTTTATTCGAACTCTTGTGGCTGATTAAATTGAACCTGTTCGAGTTTCAGTGCGTAGCGGTGTTTTAAGGTGGACCATTGAACTTTGGCAGGTTGCGTCTGTTCTGCAAATTCATTTCCATCTGTTGTAGTTTTTACCTTGCCTGTTAAAAAGTTAATGCTTCGTGCTGTACTCTCACCCGAGGCACGGTGAAAATCATCTACATCATAGCCGATCAGCTTAAAAGCATTATCTTTGTATCGGAATGTATAAGTATGATTGGTGGCATACCATGAACCACAGCTTAGCCAGTAATGTAAATGAACCCGAAGTACACCTTTTTGAATGCTTAAGGCTTCGGATTCACCAAGTGGATCAGCGAGACAAGGTGATTCAATATCACCTTCGGTTGGCAAAGTAGTATTGCTAGCCGCAAGCTGATAACCATTTGCTTGCTTGAATAAAATCAAAAGTTTTCGTTTGTTGGTATTCAGAACATCATTACCTACCCCTGCATTTGCAACAAGGTTTTCGGGATTAGTATCTTCAATAATCAGTGCGAGGTCCGCTTGACTGTCCTGATTTAAATCACCTTGCGCTTTTTCTAAAATTTTCCAGTTTTTCGGGACAAAAGATTGATAGCTTGATTTTAGAGAACTGCCTGTCTGAGGTGTTGCACATGCACTTTGTGTAAATGCTATAGACAGCAGGGTGCTAAATAGAAAAGGCAGTTTGATCTGAGGAAGCATCGGTTTAAATTCCTTTTATTTTAATTCTATTGATGGTCAAAGCTGAGTAATAAGTTTAACAAAATAGGTTAAGTCATCTTTTTGGATAATGAATAGGTATTTATGGTGAACTTTAAAGCTTTTTATAAATTCAACTATTAGATATGAACTTTCTATTTGAAATAATCCAAACCAAGACGTGAACTTTTAATATTATCTTCACAGTTGACCTGGGTATCTAAATTTAAAAGTTCAGGAGTTTGCCAGAAACTCCTGAACAGATCGATATGATTCAAATAATTTTTTGGGCTTCTAGCCCCGATTCTTATTTAAAGAAATAACCGGTTTCAGGGGAGCTGGCATTGGCCATGCGTTTGCGTGGCATACGACCGGCCAGGAATGCTTCACGACCTGCTTCAACCGCTTTACGCATCGCAGAAGCCATCAAGACCGGATTTTGTGCTGCTGCAATCGCAGTATTCATCAGTACGCCGTCACAGCCCAGTTCCATGGCAATCGCTGCATCACTGGCTGTACCGACACCCGCATCGACCAGCACAGGGACTTTGGCATTTTCTTTAATGATTGAAATGGTATGCGGATTCAGAATCCCAAGGCCAGAACCGATCAGGCTACCCAAAGGCATGATTGCTACGCAGCCCATACTTTCCAGTTCTTGTGCCACAATCGGATCATCTGAGGTATAGACCATGATTTCAAAACCGTCATCAATCAGGGTACGCGCTGCTTTCAAGGTCTCGGTAATATTTGGATAAAGGGTCTTTTCATCGCCCAGTACTTCAAGTTTTACCAGGTTATGACCATCCAGTAGTTCACGTGCCAGCATACAGGTACGTACTGCGCTATTGGCATCAAAACAGCCCGCAGTATTTGGCAAAATGGTGTATTTTTCTGGTGGAACCACTGAAAGCAGATTAGGCTGGTCTGGATGCTGACCAATATTCACCCGGCGAATAGCAACCGTTACAATTTCTGCACCACTGGCCTGAATGGCCTGATCTGTTTCATTTAAATCTTTATATTTGCCTGTGCCTACTAAAAGACGAGACTGGAATTGGCGTGAACCGATCTGTAATAAATCTTGCATAATTGTTCCAAGTGTTATTAGCCGCCACCGACTGCGTGAATAATTTCTATTTTGTCCGCTTCGCAAATGGGCGTTTCACCCAATCTGCTTTTAGAAATAATCATTTCATTGACCTCAACTGCAAAGCGCTTACCCTCAAGCGCCAGACTTTGAACCAGTTCCAGCAGGTTCTTGCATTGAGTTTCTTGTTGTTCGCCATTGATATATACCAGCATCTTGGCAACCCTCCATGATTATTGATTAAAGCATCAGACCTATTTGAGGTATTTTACGGCATTCCAGGCCAGAATTAACCAGCCAGCAATCATTAAGGCACCACCAATTGGCGTAATTGCACCTAAACCGCGCGGCAGCCCCAGTGCCATGACATAGAGTGAGCCACAGAACAGGAAAATCCCTGCCTGAATCAGGAGAAAACTCCATTTGATTGGCAATTCAGGAATCACACGGCTGATCACTGCTAGAATAAGTAAGCCAAGAGCATGGTAGAAGAAATAATCTGTGGCCGTTTGCCACCAGGTCAACTGTGCTTCAGTCGCTCGAGTCTTTAAACCATGGGCACCAAATGCGCCGAGCATGACTGCAAGCGCAAGATTCAGTGCTGAAATCGCAATCCACATTTGAATTGACCTTCCCAATAAAGTTTGCGCTTAACCTTAGCATAAAAGCTAAGGCTGAAACACGGCATTAAAAGACAAAAAAAGCCTTCATATATGAAGGCTTTTTCTTAAGATTAGTAGTTTATTAATTCAATACATCAGTTTGAAGACATTGCTACTTTAATCTTTTCCATTGCATTCTTTTCAAGCTGACGGATACGTTCGGCGGAAACATTATATTCAGCTGCCAGTTCATGCAAGGTTGATTTTTCATCATCCAGCCAGCGACGCTGCAAGATATTACGGGAACGGTCATCTAACTGTTCCATCGCTTCATGCAGGGCAGAGGTGCTTTGTTCCTCATAGTCTTCATTTTCAATCAGACGTGCCGGGTCATAACGGTTGTCTTCCAGATATAGTGCTGGAGCAACGTGAGTTGAATTTTCGTCATCATCGTCACCTGATGCTTCAAATGCTGCATCATAAGCCGTCAATCGGCCTTCCATTTCCAACACCTGTTCTGGTGTTACATTCAGGTCATTGGCAATCGACTGAGCTTCTTCAAGCGTTAACTTTTTAGAAGACTTCTTCAGACTACGTAAATTGAAGAACAGTTTACGCTGCGCTTTAGTGGTCGCAATTTTGACAATACGCCAGTTACGAATTACATATTCATGAATTTCAGCTTTGATCCAGTGCACCGCAAATGACACCAGACGTACGCCCATACTCGGGTCAAAACGCTTAACGGCTTTCATCAGGCCAAGGTTGCCTTCCTGGATCAGGTCACCTTGAGGCAGGCCATAACCTGCATAACTACGTGCAATATGTACCACGAAACGCAAATGAGACATGACCAGCATTTTTGCTGCATCCAGGTCCTGGTCGTAGTAATAGCGTTCGGCCAACTCTTTTTCTTGTTCGGCCGTCAAAATAGGAATTTGATTGACAGTGCTAATATAAGCACCAAGATTGACACCTGGCGCCGATAATGACAGGGGCATCAATTGATTGCGGCTGTCACTCATGTGTTCTCCTTGAAGTGCGGGGGATTTAACCCTTAACTAGGTTTTATCTTAATCCAAACTCTCCTCAAATAATGGATATTTGGGTAGAGAAATGTAAACTTTTATACGAGTATGGAGAGCATCCAGTTTAATTGAAAATTTTTAAGATTCAATCAGGTAGTGATACTCAGTTGCAGAAATCTGTTGAGATTCGCATTTTAACTGATGCATTTGGCAATATCGTGTAACATCAGTTTGACTATGTGGATCTGATGACTTTAGCAAGAATGTTTTGCCCTGATCTGCTTTTAATGCACGCTTTAACATCAGGAGCGGCATCGGACAGGGTTTACCCATGGCATCAATAATATGCGCTTGACCGTGGTTATCACTCATTTCCGTTTTATTCATATCGCAAAAAAAAGGCTATAAATATTAGCAAATAGGATGCCAAAACCCAACTATTTGGCTAAAAAGTTACATGAAATAATATATATAATTTTTCTGATATATATTGTGAAAAAAAATAACTAAATCAAAAGGAACAAAGCTAAAAAATATCTATTAATTGTCATAAACCCATGTTAAGCTCGTTGTGTATTTAGGATTTTAGATAAACAAATTGATTGTTTTTCGCCCTATACACAATGGATGTAACCGGGATTTTGTTAATAGTTTTACAGAATGATTACAAGCTTAAAAATAATATTTTCAAACTTGTTTGCTCTGCTGTTTGCAACACCGGGTGGTCCTTTTTTTAGTATCAATGAGGATTAACTTATGACAGCTGCTCGTGAACAAGGCGTAGTTAAATGGTTCAACGACACTAAAGGCTTCGGCTTTATTCAACGCAACGGTGGTGATGACGTATTCGTTCATTTCCGTGCTATTCAAGGCGAAGGCCACCGTTCACTTCGTGACGGCCAACGTGTTGAATTCAGTGTAGTTAAAGGCCAAAAAGGCTTCCAAGCTGAAGAAGTTCAACCATTAGACTAATCTTCGGATTAAGCTAATAAACGCCCCAATATAAATTGGGGCGTTTTTTGTTTATACTATTCCATCTTAGTGATTATCAAATTAGAGCAGTGCTTTATGTCATCTGGTTTTGAAAGCTTAAATTTACATCCCCAACTGAAAAAGGCAATTGATGCTTTAGGCTTTACTTCCATGACGCCGATTCAGCAGAAGGTTTTAAAATTCACCTTGGCAGGACATGATGCTATTGGTCGTGCACAAACGGGTACGGGTAAAACTGCCGCATTCCTGATTAGCGTGATTAATGATTTGCTGAATAATCCGGTAAAAGAACAGCGTTATCGTGGTGAACCGCGTGCTTTGATTCTGGCACCGACTCGTGAGCTGGCATTACAGATTGAAAGCGACGCGCATGAGCTGACTAAATTTACGGATCTAAGTGTCGTAACACTTCTGGGTGGTGTAGATTTTGACAAGCAGAAAGCTCAATTGGATAAAGCGCCAGTCGATATCATGGTGGCAACGCCAGGGCGTCTGATTGACTTTGTCGAGCAAAAAGAAGTTTGGCTAGACCAGATTGAATTCCTAGTGATTGATGAAGCCGACCGTTTACTAGATATGGGCTTTATTCCATCAGTAAAACGTATCGTGCGTTTCTCGCCACGTAAAGAACAGCGCCAGACGCTGATGTTCTCTGCAACCTTTAGCTATGATGTTTTGAATCTGGCACAACAATGGTTATTTGAACCGGTGACTGTTGAAATTGAGCCGGAAAAGAAAACCAATGCCGACGTTGAACAGCGTGTGTATATGGTCGCGAAGGCAGATAAATATAAATTGCTGCAAGACATTCTGCGTGATGAACCGATTGAGAAAGTCATGATTTTCGCTAACCGTCGTGATCAGGTGCGTAAGCTGTATGATCATTTAAAACGTGATGGTTATAAGGTGGTAATGTTGTCAGGTGAAATTGCCCAAGACAAACGCTTAAAAATGTTAGACCAATTCAAAAATGGTAAACATAACATCATGATTGCGACAGACGTTGCCGGTCGTGGTATTCATGTAGACGGCGTATCTCATGTGATTAACTTTACTTTGCCTGAACAGTCAGATGATTATGTACACCGTATTGGTCGTACCGGTCGTGCGGGAACGAGTGGTGTAAGTATCAGTTTCCTGGCTGAAGATGATGCCTTCTATCTGCCAGAGATTGAAAAAGCGATTGGACAGAAATTACCGCTGACCCGTTTGGAAGGTTATTGCTAATCTAAATTGCAAAAAAAACCGCTCTTAAAGAGCGGTTTTTTTATTGTTGCACATGTTGAAGCTTATTTAGCTTCACAACGGAACGTTAAAACAGTCTGATAATCATCATTCTGGTTCAATCCGGTGTTGGTGCCGGCAATATTGCCTAATACAGTCGCAGCAGCCTGAATCATTTGTCCGGTCTGTTCATCGACTACACCTTTTAGTGCACCATCATAAGAAGTTTTTTCATCCAGAATAATCGCAGTTGCTTTGGAGCCACAGGTTTTGCTGGCGGCATTCACTGCATTATTTTTAGAGGTTAACTGGTTTTTACCTAATCCTGTTACTTCAAACTGATTATTTTCCTTTTGAACCGCCACTGAAGTCGGGTTAGATGCACAGGCAGTTAAAAGTAGAGCTGAAGCTGCTAATCCGCTGATCGCAATTGTTTTTTTCATCATAAAATCTCGCTTGAAAACAGAACTGGGAATATTGAAACACAGTAAAAAGCACAGAATTAGGAGCTGTTGTATAAGTTTGGCAATTTTTGATGTTGCTCTATGAGAGAAAAGTGAATGAAAGAGACCTTTTATTGATTCCATAGAAAATATTGTAATCTTCCTTAAATATTTTCAAGGTAGAGGTATTTGCAAGTTTCTAGAGTATTACTAGTGGAATATGCTAATCTTGACCGTAGTTTTTAAGTTATAGATCTATAAAGCAATGACGGAATCTGTGGTCGACATCGTTCATCAAAATATTCACCAACGTCAATCAATAGGACATTTGCTGGCACCTGCGCCGAATGCAGAACAGTTAGAAATGGCATTTAAAGCTGCTTTGACAGCACCGGATCATCACCGGTTAAAACCTACCACTTTTGTGATCATCCCGGATGCGCAACGAGAAGCGTTTGGCGAACTGTTATCGCAAGCACTGATAGATCTGGGTCAAACTGAATCAGCTCAGATTGAACGGGTCAAGAATCATCCTTTTCGTGCACCTTTGCTGGTACTGGCATTAACCCGTTTGCAGGATCATCCGAAAGTGCCACATTTTGAGCAGATTTTGAGTTCAGGTGCCGCTATTCAAAACTTCTTGCTGTCTTTACAGGCTCAAGGTTTTTCAACTATGTGGCGTAGTGGCGCAGTAGTAGAATCAAAATTTTTCAAGCAGTCGCTCGGCATTGGTAAGGATGATCTGGTTTCTGGCATTATCTATATCGGTACGGCGGCAAAAGCGATTGCACCACGTGCTGAAATCCAGACCCAGAATTATGTAAGTTATTGGAATCAAAACTAAGGCATTTCAAGACACAGGATATTAGAAAACAAGATGTCAGAATTAAATTTTACCGATTTGATTGAACCGGTAGTGGTCAACCAGAATACGGCTTTAAGAATTACAGTTTTAGGCGGTGGTAGTTTTGGTACTGCAATGGCCAATACCGCGGTTCGAAATGGCTGCGATACCATGATCTGGATTCGTGATCCGGAAGTAGCTGAAGATATTAATGCAACACATATCAATAAACGCTATCTACCGGATTTTAAGCTGGAAGAAAATCTGCTTGCTGTGTCCGATCTGGAGAAGGCTGTTCGTGATCGCGATATTATTCTAGTCGCGATTCCAAGCCATTCTTTCCGTGATGTGTTGCAGCAGATCAAGCCCTTTATAACCTCTCAAGCGGTGATTTCCCTGACAAAAGGGATCGAAGCCAATACCTTCAGCTTTATGAGTGACATCATTCGTGAAGAATTACCGGAAGTGCCTTATGGTGTGCTGTCTGGTCCAAACCTGGCCAAGGAAATTGTCGCAGGTCAGCCGGCAGGTACGGTGATTGCAAGTGAATCTGAACTGGTACGTTATGCAGTGCAACAGGCACTCCATAGTGCGTTGTTCCGTGTCTTTGCCAGTGATGATGTACATGGCGTAGAACTGGGCGGTGCACTGAAAAATATTTATGCGGTCGCGATGGGAATGGCAGCTGCCTATAATGTCGGTGAAAATACCAAGAGTATGATTCTGACCCGTGCGCTAGCAGAAATGAGCCGGTTTGCAGTCAAGCTTGGTGCAAACCCGCTAACTTTCTTGGGGCTTTCTGGTGTTGGGGATCTATTTGCCACCTGTAACAGTCCGCTGAGTCGTAACTATCAGGTCGGTTATGCATTAGGTAAGGGTAAAACCTTAGAGCAAGCGACGACTGAACTGGGGCAGACGGCAGAAGGGATCAACACCATTGTGCAGGTAAAAGCACGTTCAGAAGAGCTGGATGTGTATATGCCGATTACAACTGCTTTGTATGAAGTGATCTTTGAAGGAGCACCGCCGCTGACTATCGCTTTATCTTTGATGAAAAATGGTCATCGCAGTGATGTCGAATTTGTCTTGCCACATCATCAAGTCTGATCTATAACACAGGAAGTGCGACGATTATGATGCTGACTGATGATCGTAGTGACCAAATAAATAGGGAATAAGATGCAACTGACTTTAGTGCGACATGGCGAAGCCGCGCCACCGGTGAATGGGAATGATAGCAAACGTCCCCTAACGGAGCGCGGGCATCAACAGGCGGAACAGACAGCGCAGTATTTAAAGGACATCATTAAACCGGAAGTATTTGTGGTCAGTCCTTTATTGCGTGCGCAGGAAACTCTGGCGCATTTACAGCATTATTTTAAAGATGTGCCTGTGGTGATCTGTAATACGATCAAGCCTGATGATGATGCCAAAGTTGCAGTGGAATGGTTGTCGCAACTGCCGTATGAGTCTATTGCGGTGGTTTGTCATATGAATGTAGTGGCGCATATTGCTTCCATTCTGCTGACTGAGTCTTTTCATCCGTTTCATTTGTCAGAAGCACGTATTTATGATCAGGCCGTGATTGCACCAGGTCTATCAACACAAGTTAAAAGTTTTATTCCAACAGTATAAAAAACCAATTAAAACGGTAGAACACAATCGATGTTGTATTTATGGATGCCAGAAGCCAATGGGGTTTGGCAATGGTCAAAGGGGGAGTTCTGGAACACTGCTGCGACACTCGAGCAGTTGATTCAGGATATTCAGGCCTATCATGGTGAAGAGGCGACGGTCTTTTTTCCAAGTCGTCATGTGCAGATTTTGCAGCAGACCTTGCCTAAGAGCCAATATAAGAAAATGGGTAATGATGGCATCAAATATCTGTTAGAAGAATATGTGGTACTGCCTGTCGATACCATGAAAGTGCTGCATTATTTTCAGCAGCCTGACCAGATCAGTATCATGGGGATTGCAAATTCTACAGTTGAAACTTTGCAGCATGCTCTAAATTTGATTCCTGTTAAAGTCGCTGCTTTATTGCCAGACTTTCTAGTTTTGCCAGTGCCTGAACATGCACAGCAGCGCGTTATTGCACAAATTGGTGGGCATCTGCTGGTACGTGAAGCTGAATATATTGGCCAGTCAGTGGATAATCTGAGTCTTTATCTGGATTTTCAGCCTAAAGATTTGGAATATCAGGTCAGCAATCTCAGCCCTGAACAAATGAGCAGTTTAGAAGCGGTAGCAACACGTGAACAATTAAACTCGTTCCAATATACGTTGCCAATGCTGAAAAAACCAAAACAGCATCCATTTAATATCCTGCCAAAGGGTAAATCGGATCATACTGTTTCTGGTTACTGGAAAGCCTGTGCGGCGGTTTTTCTTGGGATTCTGGTATTGCAGTTCACTTACGATGCGGTGCGCTGGTACCAATATAAAAAAGTCGCCAATACCACTGCGATGCAGGCGATTGACCAGTTTAAATACTGGTTCGGACAAAATTATCCGGTCACTGAGCAGAATATTAAAAGTCAGTTTGAAGCCCAGCTTCGTCAAAGTCAGACTGCGGATACTCAGGCTTTGCAGCTCATTAGCCGAGTCGGGCCGGTGTTGATGCAAAACCAGATTGTGGCACAGCGTGTCAATTATGATCCGTCTGGATTGAGTCTGCAGTTACAGTCCAATTCATCTGAAAGTTTAAATACTTTGACCAAGCAACTGGGGCAGCAGGGCTTTAAAGTAGAATTGGGGAATATACAGGCGAATGGAACAGGCGCCGTAGGACTGGTGAAAATACAATAATGAAAGCTATTGAAACCTTACAGAACCGCATGGATCTGCAAATTGAAAAACTGACCGATTATCTGGATCGTTTGTCAGCACGTGAACGCATTCTGGTAATCTTTACCACAATCTTTGTGCTGGTGACCGCTGTTGCGAGTGCACTCTGGGCAATGCATCAGGCAGCAGATACCCAGCAGAAACGTTTAAATGATCTAAAAGATACGCTGGTCTGGATGCAAAGCAATGCTGTTACTATGAAGCCGGCAGGAGACTTGCAATTAGATGCAGCAGAAAAAGTGCAGCGTATTGCCCAGCAACAAGGGCTGTCGGTTGCATCGCAGCAAATAGATGGAAAAATTCAGCTGATGCTGTCTCACGAAAATTATTCTGTGCTGGCCAACTTCCTGACACAGCTGGCACAAATGGGGCTAAGTATCGAGAAAATGGAACTAAATAATGAAGCAGGGCAGATTAAATTAACAGCGACTGCGCAATAACTGGTAAAAATAAAGATTTGCAAAGCATGGTTTTTTTGTCAGCCTATGCCTATAATATGCCGACTTAAAAAGCAGTAGACTTTTCTAGATATGTTGTATTCTCTAGCCCGCCCTTTGTTGTTTTCTTTAGCACCAGAGCGTGCACATGAGCTGACACTATCACTATTAAAATCATCCCATAAAATGGGCATGATGCGTCAAAATGTTGCTGTGAAACCTGTGACCTGTATGGGAATCGAATTTCCTAATCCGGTCGGTCTTGCAGCAGGGTTAGATAAAAATGGTGCCTATATTGATGCCTTGGCCAGTCAAGGCTTTGGTTTTATTGAAATTGGTACCATTACTCCACGCCCGCAACCTGGTAATCCTCATCCACGTTTATTCCGTCTTCCGAAAGCCAAAGCGATTATTAACCGTATGGGTTTTAATAATGATGGTGTGGAAAAACTGATTGAAAACGTTAAAGCTGCAAAATTTAAAGGTGTACTGGGAATCAATATCGGTAAAAACGCTGATACTCCGGTAGAAAAAGCAGTAGATGATTACCTTATTTGTTTAGAAAAAGTCTATAATTATGCTTCCTATATCACCGTTAATATTTCTTCTCCAAATACCAAGAACCTGCGCAGTTTACAAAGTGGCGATGCACTGACTGAATTGCTGGAAACGCTGAAGAATCGTCAGCTGGAACTGGCTCAGGAACATCAGCATTACGTTCCTCTGGTATTAAAAGTTGCACCAGATCTTGAAGCTGAAGATATTGCCTTTATTGCCAAGCAGTTATTGCAATACAAGATTGATGGTCTGATCGTGACCAATACCACATTGTCACGTGAAGGTGTGGAAGGTCTGGAGCATGCAGAAGAAGCGGGCGGTTTATCAGGCGCGCCAGTCTTTGAGAAAAGCACGGCATGTCTGGCTGCATTTGCAGAGGAATTAAAGGGACAAATTCCATTGATTGGTGTGGGTGGTATTCTTTCAGGTGCGGATGCGCTGGCCAAGAAAAAAGCTGGTGCAAGCCTTGTACAAGTCTATAGTGGCCTCATATATACTGGGCCGGAACTGGTTAAAGACTGTGTAGCCGCGCTTTAAATCCTATGAATGCCATTGATATCTTTCTACTGATTATCTTGCTCATTGGAGGGCTCAACGGTTTGCGCCAAGGATTTATTAAAGCCTTTGCGAACTTAGTGGGATGGATTTTTGCCTTGATTATTGCGGCGAAATATTCAACACTACTTGCGCCCTCAATGGTTGCTCTCAGTACAGATCCAGTGGTACAGAAGATTGCAGCCTTTGCCTTTATCGTTCTGATGATTGTGGTACTCACCTGGATTGTCACCTTTCTGCTCAACCGCATTTTAAAAACCCTGAAACTTGGTCCGCTGAATCGTCTTGCGGGGGGTGTTTTCGGCAGCCTGAAAGGTTTGCTGATTGTCCTGATTACCATGCAGGGAATTGGCCCTTGGGTGGAAAGTTCGCCGCACTGGAAGCAGTCCAAATTTATACAGGTCTTATTGCCATATGCGCCTTGGGCAACAGAGCTCTCCAAAGAAGCCGCAAATGGCGCCCTGCAACATATCAAGTCTGAAGGGGCACAGAAACCTTTAGATTCCTCATCTGAACCGGCATCCAAGGCCAAGAGTTCAGATGCGTCAACGAATAATCCTTTTTATTAATCCTAGCTTGTCTGCGAGGTTGCTATGTGTGGAGTAGTTGGTATAGCTGGTAAATCACCTGTTAACCAAATGTTGTTTGATGCATTAACGATGTTACAACATCGTGGACAAGATGCAGCTGGGATTGTGACTTGTCAGGAAGGCCGCCTGTTCCTGCGTAAAGATGTCGGTATGGTCCGTGATGTATTCCATACCCGTCATATGCGTGCTTTACAGGGTAATTATGGTATTGGTCATGTGCGTTACCCAACGGCGGGTACTTCAAGCAGTGCCGAAGCGCAACCATTCTACGTAAACTCACCTTATGGGATTACACTGGCGCATAACGGTAACCTGACCAATGCTGAAGAAATTCATGATGACCTGTTTAAAACTGATCTGCGTCACATGAATACTGATTCAGATTCAGAAGTGCTACTAAACGTACTGGCGCACGAATTACAAAAACGTGGCAAGCTGGTACCTACCTCTGAAGATATTTTTCAGGCTGTAACGCGTGTACATGAGCGTTGTAAAGGTGGATATGCTGTTGTTGCGATGATTACTGGTCAAGGTCTGGTAGGCTTCCGTGATCCAAACGGTATCCGTCCATTAATTTATGGTTCGCGCGAAACAGAAAATGGTATGGAATATATCATTGCTTCTGAATCTGTAGCGATTACGGCACTAGGCTTCAAAGTTGAACGCGATATCGAACCGGGTGAAGCGGTTTTCATTGATTCTGACGGTAATTTCTTTACCCAGCAATGTGCAGCGAATCCAGAATATCGTCCATGTATTTTTGAATATGTGTACTTTGCTCGTCCAGATGCAACTATTGATGGGATCTCTGTGTATAAAGCCCGTTTGAAAATGGGTGAGAAACTGGCACAAAAAATCCTGCGCGAGTGGGGCGATGAGCATGACATCGATGTGGTGATTCCAATTCCGGATACTTCGCGTACTTCGGCATTAGAATTAGCCAATATGCTAGGCGTGAAATTCCGTGAAGGTTTCATGAAAAACCGTTATATCGGTCGTACCTTCATTATGCCAGGTCAGCAACTGCGTAAAAAATCAGTACGTCAAAAACTGAACCCGGTTGAGCTCGAGTTCCAGGGCAAAAACGTTCTACTAGTCGATGACTCGATTGTGCGTGGTACGACTTGTAATGAAATTATTCAGATGGCACGTGATGCGGGTGCGAAAAAAGTATTCTTCGCTTCTGCGGCACCTATGGTGAAATATCCAAACGTATACGGTATTGATATGCCGGCGAAATCTGAACTGATCGCTTCTGAACGCAGTGTAGAAGAAATCCGTGAAATCATTGGTGCTGACCGTCTGATTTTCCAAGATCTGGAAGACCTGAAAGATGCAGTACGTACCAAAAAAGTTCCTCATTTGCGTGAATTTGACTGTTCTGTATTTGATGGTGTGTATGTCGCAGGTGGAATCAATGCTGAATACCTCGATCAATTAGAGCAAAAACGCAGTGATGGCGCCAAAAAAGGCGACAATTTTATTGATGTGAATATTGATGCAGCATCAGTTGACCTGACCGGTGTACGCGAAGTCTAAGCAATTAAAATCATGATGAAAAAGCGGGAATTTCCCGCTTTTTTGTTTTATGATGAGCCCAAGGAAAGACCAGATCAGTTAGGGTGGTAGATTGAAAAGCGTAGGATATGCTTTGGTCAAAAACAAGAATATGCTATTGCTAGCCAGCTTTTGTCTGATTGCGATACTATTAACAGTTCTGATTATCAATACAGTGGTTGGCCTGTTTGTTTTCTATGCTGATCCTGGCCAGTCGATATGGTGGCATGTCCTTAGTCCTTATCTGGTAGCACTGGTTTTGTTCTTGATGATTATTTCGGTCATCTATGAATTTTATACGTTTCGTGCCGGCGGCTATTCTTTAGCCCAGCAAATGGGCGCGCGTCGACTGAACCAAATGGAAAGTATTCCGGAAGAAAGTGCTGCACTACGGATCAATACTCAACTGGCAGATACGTTCCTGATTGAACCGCCAGCTATGTATGTCCTGCCGAATGAAGTGGGGGTCAATGCATTAACAGCGGGTTTTAGTCCACGTGATACTGCTATTATTCTGACTTGGGGTGCATTACAAACTCTTGATGAAATTGAACTTTATGGCTTGCTTAGCCATGAATTTAACAAGATTCTATCTGGTGAAACAGCTGAAAATACCCGCCTGAAAATTCTATATAGTAGTCTGACCACTTTTAGCCAATGGGGCAGCAAGATTGCGAAGTTGGGGTTTTATCGAAATGATGTACCTCGCGAAAATAAGTTTGAAACTTTCTATGTTTCAATCGGAGCAGTCATCTGGTTGATTGGCAGCTTGGGTATTTTGATCACGCGTTTTATTAAATATATTTCATTGGGCGGACGTACCTATAAAAATGATCAGAAAACCCGACGCCTGATTCAGAATGATGCCAATATTCAGACTTTATTGCGCATTCATGTGCATCATTCAGGTTCACAGATTTATAGTGAATATGCCGAATCCATTTCGCATATGTGTTTTGCCAATTCTTTAAGTCCACAGAACTGGCTGAATATTCATCCAAATATTAATCAGCGTATTTATGAATTAAATCCTGCTTTGATTCAGGATCTGCAGCTTGAAAATCTGAAGAAATTAAAAAACCAGCCTTTGTTTAGTCTGTTCCGTTCACTCGAAGATGTCGTGCCTGAAAGCACAGCAGTCTGGGAATCCCCACAGCCTTTGCCTTTATTGCGTTTGTCCCCAATTAGCTTCGCCATTAAAGATGCCATCAAGCCATTGAATCCTGAACTACGTGCCAATATGCCGCGTCCGGAGCTGATTGAACGTGCTTTGCAAACTTCGACTGGTTCGCGTGAGGTCATGGTCGCGATTTTGATGATCCGACAATATCGTGAGTTTATTCCGACTGAGGCAGAAGTCAGTCGTGCGATTATTGATTCATTATTGAATCTGGATGGACGGGTACATATCTCGATTTTCCAGCAAGCCTGTAAAAATATTGGTGGAATGCCTACCACAGTGGCACGGCAGTTTTTAATGAAGCTGGCAAGGATTATTCAGGAAGATGGTGAAATCGGTTTGCTGGATGCCTTATTGCTAGAGCGGGTGAAGTATGAGCTGAATCTGTTACCGATGCATACGCCAACGTCTTTAGATGAGGTCAAACCACAGGTTGTACGTCTGATTGATGCCTTGCTGCATGTGCAACAGATTAATAGCGATAATCAGCTGGAGGTTCGGGAAAAGATCTTAAACCGTATTCTTAGCCCGCGAGAACTTGAGCTGTATAGTGAAATCTCAGATGAGCCGATTGATTTGGCTGAGATTTTAAATGATATTGCAGGATTGTTATTACGTGATCGTTTGAGCATGTTGGGTATTGCAGAAGTTTGCCTGTGGAGCGACCGGATCATGACCCAGGATGAGCTGGATGTGATGGAGCTTTTATACTGGCGCTTGGGTTTTGAATCCAATGAAATTACCCAGCAAATGCTTAAGAAAAACAGCTTGATGATTATCTAGTATTTTTAAATTAATAAGATGTATTTAACTCCAGTTTTCAAGAACTGATCTATAAGCCAACTTGCAGTAGAAAAAAGTAATCTTATAAATTGATTTCTATTCTGAGTTAAAATGACTCAAGATAGACAGTGAAAAACTGGAAATAGTTCGGCAAAGAAAAGCGAATCCCGTTAAAATGTTCGACCTGAAATAGGTGATGAAGAAAAGATGATTGGGCATCAGCGTGACATACTGGCAACATTAGGAATCGATATCTGGATTCCCAAGGGCGACGTATGTCAGCAGCATCAGGTTTCGATCTGGCGTGATCAGGCCCCAGCAGAATTACATAGTGAAATCATCCTGCCACAAACGACTCAGATTGCTCCGGTAGAAAAAGCTCCTTTAATTGCGCCTGAGCCTGTTACAGTTGAAGTAAAAACTGAAGTTAAAAGTGAAGCGCCAGTAGTTGTTGCATCTCAGGAACAGCGGGAAATTCTGTATATTCCGCCATTCAACTTGCAGGCTTTAAGCTTGGAACATTGCACGATTGTCATCGATGCCACAGAGATGACCGAGCAAACCCAGCTTTTATGGACCAACATCCAGCGTGCTCTGCAAAGTGAATTTTATGAACTGAACTGGCCATTTCCTTGGGTGAATCTGCAAGATGGCCGGGGTGTTGAATCTTATATTCAGGGTTTTCTGGACATGATGAGCCTGGAAAAAAATATCATTTCCCTTGGCTCTATTCCGCATGTGACACATAATAAAATGATTCAACTGGCATCTTTACAGGAAATGCTGGATCAGCCCATACTTAAAAAACGCTTATGGCAGTTTATGCAAAACAGGCCAGAGAACTCAGAATAATATTGATGTGGAATAGGGACATATGAAACAAAAAGTGATTGTATTTAGCCAGATCGATCAGGATGTCCAGAAAAAACTCGAACAAAATTTTAATGTAGTAACTTTACAGCCGAAACTGGGCAATGTACATGAACAGTTGCTGGAACATGTGCGCGATGCCGATGGCATGATTGGGGCAGGCCGACTGCTCAATCGCGATAATCTGGCACCAGCAACCCGACTTAAAATCATTTCTAGTGTCAGTGTAGGGTATGATAACTATGAAGTTGATTATCTGAATGAAAAAAATATCTATCTGACCAATACTCCACATGTCTTGACTGAAACCACGGCAGATCTGGGATTCACACTGTTAATGGCAGCTGCACGCAAAGTGGCTTATCTGGATCACTGGACCAAACAGGGACAATGGCACCGTACAACACGTGAAGCACAGTTTGGTATGGATATTTTCGGAAAAACGCTGGGAATAATCGGGCTAGGGCATATTGGGGCAGCAGTTGCACGCCGTGGGTTTTACGGTTTCAATATGAATATCCTGTACCATAATCGCCATGAAAAACCGGAATTGGCTCAAGGCCTCAGTGCACAGTATTGCTCTCTGAATGAGCTTTTGCAGCGTTCAGATTTCGTGGTGGTTACCGTGGATTTAAATGCTGAATCAAAAGCTCTGATTGGAGCCGAACAACTGGCACAAATGCAGCCACATGCGGTGCTGGTGAATATCTCCCGTGGGCCTGTGATTGATGAGCAGGCTTTGATCGAAGCCTTAAAAGCCAACCAAATCTTTGCTGCGGGTCTGGATGTTTATGAGAAAGAGCCTTTAAAAGAATCAGAATTATTTGAACTGGATAATGTCATTACCTTGCCCCATGTCGGTTCGGCCACAGTGGCGACACGTCGAAAAATGGCTGAGCTGGCTTATCAGAATCTGGTTGATGTACTTGAAGGGCGGGTGCCACGCTATGTGGTGAATCCTCAAGTGATTGGTTCATCTAAGTAATATTAAATAACATTTTCCTGCATCAATGCTCATTTTTCGATGCTATATTCGAGACAGGTTGAAACTGAATTTTAGAGATTTTTCATTGAAACGTTTGGTATTGGCGTGCGGGTTAGGTCTGTGTGCAACGGCAGGACATAGTCATAATAATTATTTTAATCAGCCTGCTGCACAATTTTCTGTACCGGATATTGGTGCGGGCGTCGGATTGATCGATCAGCAAAAAGAACAAATGATCGGTGAGAAGGTCTATCGTCAAGTCCAGAAACAAATGCCTGTGATTCAGAATCCATGGCTTGAAGATCAGTTACTTTCCCTATTCTCTCAAATTCTCAGTCAGACCAAATTACAGCAACCGATTGGTTTAATGCTAATCAATGATCCGCAAATTAATGCTTTTGCAGTACCCGGCGGATTATTTGCTTTAAATGCTGGCCTGATTAATTCAGCCCGGAATACAGACGAAGTGGCAGGGGTGATGGCACATGAAATTGCACATGTTACACAACGTCATTACAGTCGTTCGCAAGAAACCTTTAAAGGACAAGGGTTATTAGCCTTAGCAGGGATTCTGGTGGGGGCATTAGTCGCTTCACAGGCAGATGGTGATGCAGGTGCAGCAGTGATGATGGGTTCTCAAGCAGCACTACTGGATCAGCAATTGACTTATAGCCGTAATCAGGAACGTGAGGCGGACCGGATCGGGATGCAATATATGTATGCTGCCGGCTATAGTCCGCACAGTATGGCGGATTTCTTTGAAGTGATGCATCGTTCCACTAGCCGTTTAAGCTTTATGCCAGATTTCTGGCTGACGCATCCTTTAACTACTGAGCGTATGAGTGAAGCGCGTTTGCGCGCCAATCAGTTGCCTGCGGTTAAGCGTAATTTAAATGATCAGGATTTTGAAATCATTAAATGGTATACGCGGGTGCTATCACGTCAGACCACTGAACAACAGCTCAACTTAATGGTGCAACGTAATGATTTTCCTGGCCAGCTGGCTTTAACGGCTTATCAGCTTCAGCAGGGAGACTTTCAGGCGGCACAAGTCGCACTGGATCAAGCCAAAAAGCACAATAACATGCATCCTTTGCAGGTGTTATTTCAAACTGATATTTATCTGGGGCAAAATCAGCTGGATAATGCGCTAAAAAGCATTAGTTCAGCCGCACGAATCATGCCGGAAAACCGTGCTTTAAATTATAAATATGCCGAAACCCTAATTCGTGCCAAACAACCTGATCAAGCCAGAACCATCGTACAGCGCTTTTTAAATAGCAATACCCGTGATGTTAGTGGCTGGAGATTAATGCAACTGGCAGCGAATGCAGCACCTGATTCATCAATAAAAGCCGCCAACGTCTTGCGTTATCGGGCTGAAGTAGAGTACTGGTCGGGCTATGAAGAAACTGCGATTAAATCCTTAATACATGCTAAACGTATCAGCAAAGGCAATCAGTCTCTGTCAGCAACCATAGGTCAACGTTTAAAACAGATGCAGCAAACGCGACAGTTTAAAATTTAAGTCTATTTTTCTAATAATTTTTAGTTTCAGTAGATATAGCCGAAGTTCACTAAATCACGCTACAATCCGGGCAAAGCTAAGTTGTTTATTTCAATTATTTTATGAAAAAAATATTATTGGGTTTATTGATATTGGGGTACGGCGGTAATGTATTGGCGGCTAGTGCAGCAGAATACGTACAGTCCGTTGAGCAGATTAATGCTGATTATCAAAAAGAATCACGCCAGTTTTTAAAAGGTTTAAATCCACAGCAGCAGGGTTTTAGCGCATCGCAGAATCAGCAGTTTTGCGCGATTGTGCAGCGCTATGTGGATCGTTTATATAAAGCGGCAGACCAGAACCGGGCTTATCTGGATCGTCAGTATCAAAATGTAGGCAAGCAGGATGTCATACTGCAGGTAAAATCTTCAAAAGAGATGCAGTTGCTGAAACGTTATAATGTGGATTGTAATTTACAGTAAGAATAAATAAGAAAATGCTGAGAACTGTCCGGAATGGAGGCAGTTCAACGCAGATTTAGATTTGAAATATAATGGGGGAATTAAGCAAGTTTTGCTTTAATTTTTGCTGAAACTTGTGCAGGATCGGCGCGCCCGGCTATGAGCGGACGCAGAGAATTCATCACCTTACCCATATCTTTCATGCTAGTAGCTTGTTGCGCTTCAATTATTTGCGCAATCAGGGAATCAAGTTCTTCCTCAGTCATAGCTTCTGGTAGAAATTGAGAGAGAACCTCAACTTCGGCTTGTTCCTTACTAGCTAAATCATCTCGACCAGCGCCTTCAAAGGCTTTGATCGATTCTTTACGTTGTTTAATTTGCTTTTCAATGACCGCAAGAACTTGAGCATCGTCAAGTTCTTTACGCTCATCGACTTCGATTTGCTTAATTGCTGCTTGCAGACTACGAATGACCGTCAACTTTGACATATCTTTGGCACGCATGGTGGCTTTCAATACGTCAGTAATCTGGTTTTTTAAAGTCGTCATTATTTATTCCAAGCAGTCAATCACAAATTAATCTTAGTAAAGGCGAGTAGTACGTACTGATTCACGCGCCAATTTCTTTTGGTAGCGTTTAACAGCAGCAGCTTTTTTACGTTTACGTTCTTGAGTTGGTTTTTCGTAGAATTCACGTTTACGAACGTCAGCAAGAACACCCGCTTTTTCGCATGAACGTTTGAAACGACGGATAGCTACGTCTACTGGTTCGCCTTCTTTCAATTTAACTTGTGGCATGAAGAATCCTCATTAAGTTATGGATAAGATCAGGGCCGAATTGCCCTCGATCACAAGTGAAGGTCAGTATTTTACTCATTTACATCTCATATCACAAGTCTATAATAGTTGCTGCAATAGATTTGATACAGGTTATAGGCAGTTTAATGATCGTTTTAGGCTTGGAAACGTCGTGTGATGAAACAGGACTTGCGCTGTATGACAGCGAGTTGGGTTTGCGCGGACAGGTGCTGTACAGCCAGATTAAACTGCATGCTGAATATGGCGGCGTCGTACCAGAACTGGCTTCGCGCGACCATGTGCGTAAACTCATTCCCTTACTGAATGAACTGCTTGAACAAAGTGGCATCAAAAAATCAGAAATTGATGCGGTGGCCTATACCCGTGGTCCGGGCCTGATGGGCGCGTTAATGACTGGCGCACTGTTTGGTCGGACTTTGGCCTTTGCCTTAAATAAACCGGCAATTGGTGTGCACCATATGGAAGGTCATATGCTGGCACCATTACTTTCTAAAACGCCACCAGAATTTCCATTTGTGGCATTACTGGTGTCTGGTGGTCACTCACAGCTCATGGCCGCTTATGGCATTGGACAATATGAATTACTCGGTGAATCGATTGATGATGCGGCGGGTGAAGCATTTGATAAAGTTGCGAAAATGATGGGTCTGCCATATCCGGGCGGCCCGAATATTTCCAGACTAGCTGAGCAGGGCGATCCGAACGCCTTTGCTTTCCCACGTCCAATGCTGCATCAAGGTTTGGAGTTTTCATTCAGTGGTTTAAAAACTGCAGTTTCTGTTCAAATGAAGAAACTCGGTGAAGAAAGACGTGATGCAGATATCGCTGCAAGCTTCCAGGAAGCCATTGTCGATACACTTGTTAAAAAATCAGTGAAGGCATTGAAACAGACTGGCTTAAAACGTCTGGTGATTGCTGGTGGTGTAAGTGCCAACAAGCGTTTACGTGAACGCCTGGAAGCAGACTTGGCGAAAATCAAAGCCACCGTGTACTATGCAGAACCTGCGCTGTGTACCGATAATGGTGCGATGATTGCCTTTGCGGGTTATCAACGTCTAAAAGCCGGACAGCAAGATGGTTTGGCTGTGACCACAACTCCACGTTGGCCAATGACAGAATTGACGAATCCGGCAGAAGCTTGATTTAAAGATTCAGGATGAAGAAAAGGGGCCTTAAGCCTCTTTTTTTATTGGACTGCTTTTGTGGAGCAGAAATATTCAACACATAATATTAATAATTTAATTATTTTGGCTCTGCCACAGTAAGTGTTTTCGTATTGATACCGTAAAATAGTTTAATAATAGATCTCTTGCGAAAGTCGTTATTGCAAGTTCATCCGGTTTACCAGTGCAG
>ERZ1023241.19-NODE-19-length-93137-cov-20.986292_pt1 | contig 93137 bp, 80 predicted proteins | sample MGYA00380455_ERZ1023241 | MGnify/ENA primary metagenome ERZ1023241 (study PRJEB33173, sample SAMEA4830304) | metagenome | study: EMG produced TPA metagenomics assembly of the PRJEB25223 data set...
ATTGCTTAACTCGGTTTGAAGTGGAATACTGTCAATCTATTTCAGGACAAGACATGATTTTAAAATTTAAACGACACGCCTGCATAAGTCGAGAAGCCTTCACCCGGTGAAGATCGTGCTTCATCTTTCCCATTATCATTAAGACCTGGAATCACCACTGCTGCATATTTTTCATCGGTGATGTTCTTGAAGTTAACCCAGGCACTCCATGACTGATCTTCTGGCGCATATCCCAGATCAATACCCCAGATCTGATAATCATCACTGAAGCGGCTATTGGCATAGTCATGTGCCATCTTCGATGCATATTCAGTATTTAGCCCTACATAAAGACCGTTATTCAAGGCGTAACTGAGCTGCGCCTGATAAAGATGTTTTGGAATCCCAGGCAACTGGTTTTTGCCAAATAAAGGATCGTTTTTATAGTGGAAATCACTCAAGGTATAAGCCTGTCGTAGGCGAAGTTCACCCTGCTGTGATGCATACAATGGTGTATCCAGACTGAGTTCTACACCTTGATGAAGGGTTGGAGTCGCATTGGATTCAACACTAATCCGTTCTTCTGGGAGAGCCGTGCTATTGTCATACTCCTTAATCATTTCAGAAGACAATAGCTCATTTTTAACTCTGGAATAGTAATAACTCAGTGCCCAATCACCCCAAGCTGACTGACCCCTGCCACCCAGTTCTAAAGTATTTGCAGTTTGCGTGTCCAGATAAATAGGTTCACGCACTCGTCCTGCAGCGACCCCACCATCAAAATAATATGGCGAAGACCAAGCCATCGCCCATGGATGTGCCGGTTCAATACTACGACTTAAATTGGCAAACCATTGCAGTGTCTCATTTGGCTGATAAGTCAGGCCAATGCGCGGTGCGAAATTCCATTCATAGCGACTGACTTCGGGACTGGCCTCCGGATAAGTCACTTCACTTTCACGATGGGTATAGGCAGCTGCCAATCCAAGATCAAGCTTAAACCGATCATTCAACTGGGTTTCCTGATCAAATTGCAGCACATTGTCTGAACCACGATAGGTATAACGGCGTGTTACGGTACCTGCTGGATACTCCTCCCCGGTTATAACCCGATCAGTTCTTAAACTTTCGGTAACCCCACTGTTTGGACGGTGCGTGGTACTTCGAAAAGCAACTCGTCCTTGATGTTCAAGACCGAACAACTGATAAGGCTTTTCATACTGAATCCGTGCACTAATATCTTCATAATCGACATTAGTACGATAGGTACTTTCACGTAAATCTAGTGGATAATGATGATAAGCCAGACTACCGGTCAGTATGGCATCATCCTGCAAATTCCAAGTGGTAGTATTTGCCAGCCAGGTACTGCCCGGCTGAATCCGTTTGGCATCAATAGTTACGAAATTAGTGTCAGCCGCTTCAGGATTATTCTTGAGCTGTTCCTGGGTAATGCGTCCCGGCGTTAAGTGTTTGCTTTCACGGTAACGGGCATAAAAGCGGGTCTCGATATCCGGACTGATCTGATAACCCAGATTAAAAGCCAGGCCTTTGCCATCACCTTCGGCATGATCCTGAATCCCGTCAAACTGTGAACCTGTCACTGCGAGATAATAATCTAACTTGTCGAGTTGTCGGCCAGTACTAAACTGGTATTTTTGATAGCCATGGCTACCCGCTTCATATTTTAATTCAGAGCCATTTTGCTCTGCACCAGTCTTACTTTTATAGTTAACTGTTCCACCTAAGGACAATCCGCCCTGTTTTAAACCATTGGCACCACGGTACACCCCAACATGATCAATCCACCATGGCTCAAGTAGTTCATAAGCTGTACCACCCGGTCCGGTAAAGGGAATATCATCGATCATGACATAAGTTCCGGATGCATGTGCACCAGAAGTACGGTTAATGCCAGAACCACGGATAGAAATTTTGGCTCCTTCATTGCCCGGCGATTGGGCATAAATACCGGGCTGCAGACGGAAGACGTCAGCAATGGTTCCCAGACGCTGATGTTCGAGCTGCTGATCTGAAATAAAATTGGTTCCTCCCGAAACTTTAGCGAGTTCGGCCGCAGTCTGTGGCTGGGAATTTGTATTTTGCTCAGTGGTCACCACAATAGTGTCCAGTTGCTGAACACTATCCTGTGCTAGCGTAGTTTCAGCATAAAGATGGCCTGAAAATGCCGACAATATCATCAGGCTAAGCGGATTTTTTTTGAGAGGAATTTTTATCATATTCATGGCGAATTTATACAATCCTGTATAAGTGATCCTGATCTGCTTTAGGACTTGGCTTAAAAATTTAAGCTGTAGCATAAATGAAGCATGTAAAATTAAGCAGATATTTTCTGCCAAAATATCTGACTGGTGCGGCAATATTTTTAATTTTTTCTATACAAAAAATCTGTCAGTACTTTGCAAGATCACAGACAGATTCAAACAAGTTCTGACATCTAATTTATTAAGTATTTGTAATTTATAGATATGTATTTTTTTCTTGTCACCATCTAATTCGAGTTGGCAAAAAGTGATTTAAATTAAAAATTTTGAAGATATAAACAATATTTTGATTCATCAAGATCAGTTTAATAGACAGGTTTCTAGACCAAAATCTAAGTTATAACTAGAAAATAGAATTCTTATTTTTTGAACTATGGCTTATAGATTTCAGCCCAAAAAAGAAACCCTCCTGCTGGAGAGTTTCTTCATGTATTCTGGCTATGATTTTATTTAGAGGCATTTTCGATTACTTGTGCTTGTAATGGTACAGCTTGCTGGGTTTCGGCTGGTTTTTTCTTGGTTTTCATTTCTGCCACTTTAGCCAGAGTTTTCTCGGTAAAACGTAAACCACCATCTTCTGCCATCACATTACCCGCCATCAAAAGACTGCTCATTACTACTAGCAGGGATGGTATAAGTTGTAATTTCATGTCTATTCCACCTTTTTATTTTATAGTGGATTAAAAATAAGCAATTATTATTCCAATATTTTTATCTATATTTGATTTTTTTATTTTCCCCGATCATCTTGATGAAATTAAAATTGATCTAAGCGATAAATTTTATATTCTTTATTGTCTTAAAATTCCTTATTTTAGTGCGATTATTTTGGTTACGCCTCATTTTAGTCAGGTTAATTCGGCCTTTTAAGTTCCTCTGCACTATTTTTATGACACTTTTAACCTGATCTCCTGATTTTTTGCACCAAATTGCATGGTATGTTTTTTGCATAAGTCCTTATGGAATATTCCCCGATGTACTAGCTAAAAATCTTGCATGTCTAAATTACGAATTGCCCTGATTGATGATGATCCAGAACGCGCTGAATTTATTCAGGCTTCTTTGCTTGCGCATGATTTTCATGTGGTGGCTTGTGTCATTCTGAATGACCTCAACATTGTTGATATCAAAAGCCTGCATGCCGATGTCATTCTGTTAAATATGGATCATCCTCATCGCGATATTATCGAAAGCTGCGTGAGTCAGTATGAATTACCTACGGTTCTATTTACCCAAAATTCCAACAAGGACACCATCAGAAATGCCATTGATGCCGGAGTCACGGCATATATTGTGGACGGGATTGATCCAACCAAACTGGAAAATATTCTGGAAATATCGATTGAACAATTCCAGAAACATAAAAAACTGTTACATGACCTGAAGGAAACTCAGGAAAAATTAAGTGATCGCAGGGATATTGATAAAGCCAAAGTCCTGCTGATCCAGCTGCATGGACTGAGCGAAGAAGAAGCATTTGCCCTGTTGCGCAAAAATGCCATGAGTCACCGGATTACCATTGGCGATATGGCAAGGCGCTTACTTGATGCACAAAAACTGTTATCCGGCCAATAAGGAGCATTCAATGACAACATTAGAAAAAACAGAACTCAATATTGGCTATATTCCACTGCTTGATTGTGTTGCCATTCTCTGGGCGGAGCGACAAGGTTATTTTACTGAACAGGGTTTAAAGGTAAATCTGATCCGTGAAGCATCCTGGTCCAGCTTACGCGACCGTCTGGCCTATGGCTTTCTGGATGCAGCCCATTGCCTGTCTGCCATGCTTCCCGCAGCTGCTTTGGGCGCAGACCAGTTACAAGTCGCTTTGCAGACTCCATTAGTACTCAGTATCAATCAGGCATTTATCAGCTTAAGACAGGATCTGTGTTATGAACTGGGCATTCAGCCTGAAGATAATGAACAGATCACGTCACAAAAGCTGGTCAGTGCCTTAAAGCAGCAACATAAAGTAGGTCTGGCTCATGTTTATAAATACTCCATTCATCATTACTGTTTAAGAGAATGGCTGGCTTTAACTGATGCGCAATATGCTAAAAATATATTGCTCAAGACCTCACCTCCCCCTTTGATGGTCAAAGGGATTGCAGCACAGATTTTTGATGGTTTTTGTGTGGGTGAACCTTGGAATATTCAGGCCAAGCTTGAAGGTTATAGCCTGATTGTCGCAGCAAGCCAAAATGTGATTCCTAAAGTGGCAGATAAAGTACTAGTAATAACTCAGGAATGGGGCGAGTTGCATCCACTGACTGTAGAGGCCTTAGTCGCAGCTGTAAATAAAGCCCAGATGGATTTAAAGCATGCTACGGATCTTTCTGAAGTCTGGGACATGCTGATGGATTATCAGATTATCCAGTTTGAATGTTCAGCTTCTCGACACGTTTATGACTTCCATAAGATTCAGAATATTATTCGTAACCTTGCAGGTGAAAGTGTTGAGCCTCAATTCACCGATTTTATCTGGCTATTAGAGCAGATGGAAAAATGGGAAAATATTAATCTGTCCGCAGATGATCAGCAACAGATTGCCCAATCCTGTATTTATCAGCAAGAATCCACGACTGTATAAATTATAAATTTATAAACTTCCATAAAAAAAGACCCAGAATCGTTCTGGGTCTTTTTATTTACTGCTGATATTTAGCTGAGCGCTTGCTGCAAATCCAGTTGCATGAATTTTTGTAAGGACAATTTTCCAGCGATAATCTGATTGATGAATTGTGACATTTCATCATACAAGGTCTCATATAGCTGCGGCTCTAATGCCATATGTCTTAACTGGATTTGTAAATGCATCAACAGTTCCTTCTGCTCGCATTCACCCTGTTCCAGAGCATAGATATAACCTAACACTGCGCCTTTTAAAACCACATCAAACGGTAAACTATATTTAAGCAAGGTCGATAATGAACCCATAACCCGTTCATTGTGTTTCAGCTTTCTTAAGGGTTCACGCCCTACACGTGCACATGGGTCCTGATAAGCATAGGCACAGGATTCAGTAAAACTTTGTGCCAGACGTTCCAGATCTGAAGCATGCTTAGGAATCTGGTAACAGAGACCATGCTTCACCTGCGCTAAGGCCTGCTGCATGAATTTTCTGACCGCATGATCTGACATGGCCACGCCAATGGTCTGATGACCGCGCAGGCTGGCATACCAGGCCATCATCGCATGCACACCATTCCATAAGCGGTTTTTAATCAGCTGGATATTGGCAATATCATCTACCAGAATCATTTGGCGCATTTTAGCCAATAATGGACTGTTATTTTCCACATAGATTGGCATATCCGTTTCGGCATTAAACAGAATCAGGTCCATCGACTGCAGAATATGACTTGGCTGAAAATTACGGCGCAGGTCTTCAATATATAAGCCCGCCTGATGTTCCTGCTCTGCATTCAGGGCTGTAGAATCATCCAGATCCACTACGGACAGATCTTCATCCAGCTGATACTGCTTGAACATGTTGTATTTGATGCGCAGCTGACGGTACAGTTTCTGGTCGGACAGTTTGGATACCATACGGTTCACCACTGTGTCACAGAAATAATGCTGATCCATAATGTGCTGCGCTGTCTGTTCATCCGTAATCTGTTTCAGACGGCTCAGAATCTGCTGCATCACCAGCTGTTTGGCCCCGATTTTATTCAGGATGATTAACAGCGTCAGCGGCTGTTCCTGTTGCTCATAAGCCAAGTAGCGCGCATATAAACCCTGTGCAATCACCTCTGCTTCAGAAACCAGCGCTTCCTCAGGGACACAGACTGCGACCAGACTGGATTCAATATACATGTTCTGCATTTGCTCCAGATCATGCGCATCAATTACACTCATATTCTCAATACGCTGGTCAAAAGAGTTCTGACCATAACGAATGCAATAAGTGCCAAATGCATTTACGGCAGACTGATAGAGTGGATTACGCGTTGAGGCAATAATTTTGCGTGGACGCGTATAACCATCCCAGTGTGATAACACCTGAGCCAAATAACCACCACCAATCGCACCGAAACCGTGAATCCCGACCGTTAACTGATTCAGCGTTTGCGGAAATGCCGTCTCAAGTTCTGGCATTTCCAGAACAGGAACAAACTGGTTCAGATCTGTCAGAAAATCTTCCATCGTTTCATAATAATACTGGGCTTGTGCCAGCATCGATTCATTCGGCGTTTTAATGTCTTTGAAAAGTACCGTCATACCACCTGCATCATAAGCAGATCGCAGGCCATTTTCAGAATCTTCAAACATCAGGCATTGAGCCGGACTTAAATTGATTTTTTCGGCTGCGCTGATAAAAATTTCTGGATGAGGTTTCCCTTGTTTAATCTCATCGCCACACACCAGCACATCAAAAAATTTATAGACATTGGCATTGATCAGATATTCTTCTGCAATCGCACGTCGACTCGAAGTCGCCACAGCCATTTTTAGGCCTGCCTTGCGTAGGCGTTCCAGTACCTGTAATAAACCTTTTTTAATTGGAACACCATAATTGCGTACATGTTCTAGTTCCAGTACATCAGCACGCTGGCGGATCTCGGCATAAGGAACATCTTGTCCATAACGCTCTTTGGCCAACTGCTCGGCACTACGGGCACTTAAGCCCAAGCACTGCATTAAATAGTTTTCAGAAAATTCGACGCCGATCAGCTCACGCGAAGCTTGTTGCAAGGTTTGAAAGCGCAAACGTTCAGTATCAAACATGGTTCCATCCATATCGAAAATTGCGCCGTGTACGATTTGATTTTTAAATTCTAGCATTGCTCCCCTTTTATAATTCAATGAGTTAAGAAGTGGACAATACCTTAAGGAAAATAAGAGATTAAATAAACCGTTGTAAAGATATGAAATAGTTCTGACTATAAATTGATCAATAAAGACTAAATTAAATAGTTTTAGGTTTTCTTATATAACCGTTAGGTAACAAAAAGTAACTAGCGAGTTGTTTCTTATAAAGAATAAATATTCAAATTAGGAGGTGTAGATAAATGCAAATGCTGTGCCAATTTAGTATTACGATTTTTATTATTAGTAATACTTAAAATGCTCAAAATAAGTTCATTTTAGTAATTCACTGATAAATACAGTCTGGATGTGCACCCAAACTGGACTTTTTATCTCTTTCTAAAAACGGGATAATGGCGGCGAAAGAAAAATGGGGGTGACATGTTTAAAGATAAAAAGCTGGTGTGTTTTGACCTAGATGGAACCTTAATTGATTCAGTGGGGATCTGGAACCAGGTCGATGCTGCCCTGATTCTAGAATTATCGGGGATCGAAGTCGGTCTGGATCAGATTCAGCAACTGCGTGACCTGCAACTGAAAGCCTTTAGACATATGCCCGATCCTTATCTAGAATATTGTGGCTATTTAAAAGAGCTATATGGTTTTGAACCCAGCAAGGAAGAGGTTAAAAACCGTCGTTATCATATTTCACGGCATTTTCTGGATCATGTGATTGAACTCAAACCGCAAGCTGAGCTGCTGATTCAGGCCCTAAAACAGCAAGGGATACAATTGGCACTCACGACTACCACCAGCTTGTTCAATGTGCAGCGTTATCAGGACAATAACCAGAAGATTAACCAAAAAATCAGTTTTGATGATGATTTTGCGATTATTTTGACTCGTGAAAATGTCGAGAATATCAAACCGCATCCAGAGGTGTATTTAAACGCGCTCCAGCATTTTGAAATTGAGGCTAAAGACTGCCTGATTGTTGAAGACTCTTTAATTGGGGTGGAAGCTGCCAACAATGCGGGGATTGATGTCGTGGCAATTTACGACCAGTATTCTGCGCATGAAATGGATTTGATCAAAGCCAAGGCAGATTATTTTGTAGAAGATTTTGCTGGTCTCATAAAATTGGTGAATTAAAAAAATGCCATGAATCCTTTCTGATCATGGCATTTTTCGTGTTATCTCTGAATTGATTAGATTAGAGCATTATTTGGCTTTTTTATAGACGGAGCCTGAGCCGACCAGATTGCCAGTTTTTTCGTCAATCGCGAAATCAACGACACCTGTACCTGAATTAATCTGAAGCAGACCATTATCAGCGACTGAAGCGGGCATCGGATTTTTCTTGTCGGTTTTGCCGCTTTCTTTATCTTTAATGGTATTGGTAATGAAATAGTTTTCACCATTTTTGGAAATTACCAGGATATGTTCCAATTTTGGATTTTCCAGTGTATTTTTCCAGTTCCCCTAATAATCTGGTGCTGGAGTTTCCGGGGTATTACACGCGGTTAACAGCAATAAAAGTGAGATGCCTGAAAAATATTTAAGATATTTCAAAACTGAGACCTTGAATGATAGAACGCGGCCATTATAAAAAGAACCTCCTTGAGGTAAACGCTTAGCTTGTAGGCGAAGCGTTTCAGCGGTAGTAAATCTGTCCCGCCTTCGTCATTTTTTGAAAATCATCTTCATATTTCATTCATAAATTCGTGTGAACTGACCACTTTTTAACAGATAAAAAAATCCTCAATAGACCATCCAAATCTATTGAGGAGTACCAAACTGGATAATAGAGAAACCTTAAAAAATTAATTTACAAGTTTGGATTTAAAGTAACGAAACACCGATTTAACTGCGTGAGTTTTTTCTGCAATTTGCTGATTCCATTCATTTGGCAGTGAGCATTTCGCCAGTCGGACCCATACAGTCGAGAACTGTTTCATAAAGCTGGCTTCGTTATAGTGAATCCCGTACTCAGCACATAAGGCTTTGATTTTTGGTGCTACTTCGGCATAACGGTTTGCTGGCATATCTGGGAACAGATGATGCTCAATCTGATGGCTTAAATTACCACTCAGAATATGCAACCAGTTCGCGCCACTGAAGTTGCTCGAACCACGGATCTGACGCAGATACCATTCCGCACGGGTTTCATTGTCGGCATTGTCCATTTCAAAGGTTTCTGCATCTTCAGTGAAATGTCCATTAAAGATCACCGCAGACGCCCATAGGCTACGAATCACATTGGCAACCGCATTCCCGGTAAATACTGGAATGGCATTTGGACCGGCAATCAGTGGGAAAAATACATAATCTTTCAGGACCTGACGGCGCATTTTTTTGCGTAAAGGCGCTGCTTCTTCCCAGACCTGTTTCCAGGTTTTGGTTTTATAGGCAATCACATCTTCCAGATGCAAACGCTGTACACCCACATACCATTCAAAGAACACCATCAACTGAATGGTTAAAGGAATATTCCAGATAAAACGTAGTTCCCACGGCTGAGATTCACTGACACGGATCAGACCATAACCGACATCGTGATCCATACCGACAATATTGGTATACGTGTGGTGAATATAATTATGCGTGTATTTCCAGTCATCCCCAGTGGAAATAGTATCCCAATCATAAGTCGAACCATTCAGACTCGGATCATTCATCCAGTCGAACTGGCCGTGCATCACGTTATGGCCAAGTTCCATATTTTCCACGATTTTCGAGATACCCAATAAGCCTGTGCCCGCTAACCAGACTGGCGGCAACCAGCCTGCAAACATCAACATGCCGCGGGAAGCAATCTCGCTATAACGTACAAAATTACGGATTTTATAAATATATTCTGCGTCTTTCTCGCCCAAATCTTCCATTACTTCACGGCGGATAGCATCAACCTTGGCACCGAACTCTTCAACCTGTTCCGGGCTTAGAAATTGAGATTTACTGTATTTTTTAAAATCAATTTGCATATTCATGGGAGCACCTTCTTATTCGTTTAGTAATGGTTGAAATAGCTTATAAATTAATCACCACAGGACTGACGGCCTGTGAAATACAAAGTTTGATTGGAGTATTGCTGCCGTGGTCGATCTCACCCGTCAGCATGTTTTTCACCGAACCGCTGACTTTAGTACATGAGCAAGTATTACAGATACCCATACGGCAACCATGCGCTGGACGAAGACCCGCCTGCTCTGCACTTTCCAGCAAATTAGATTCTGCCTGGAATTCCTGCTGCGATCTTAAAAACTGTACAGGCTGTGCTTTCACTTTTTCATCCATCGCAATCTGGAAATATTCAGAATGGAAGCTAGATTTCACCGCCAGTTTATCGGCAATCTTGAGTGCAGTTTTCATCATTCCCGCTGAACCACAGGCATAGATTTCACGCTGTTCAAAGTCTAGTACCAGCTTGTTTAGCAATTGCTGGCTCAGATGCTGCTTATGCTCGATTGTATTAAAATGATGATATTTCAGATGAGGATGCATTAACGCTAAGGTTTTGATCTCGGCATGAAATGCATCATCACGGGTAAAATAAATCAGATCAATTGGGTGCTGAAACTGCACGACTGCTTTTTGCAATAAGGAATAAATGGCGGTAATGCCACTGCCTGATGCTAGAAACAGAATCGGTTTAGGAGAGTTTAATAAGGTAAATTCGCCCTGTGGCTGAGACAGCTCGACCACTGCACCCAGTTGCAATAAAGTTAAGGCACGTGACACTTTACCTTGCTGCTTGACTGCAATAATCACATCGCCATTTTTTAAAATGGTCACGATAGAATAATGACGTTGATGACGAACTCCATCCAGACGCAGAGTCACCGCGATATTTTGACCGGCCTGAAATGACCCGCGGTTAAAGTTATAATTTGGACGTAACTGGATTTTGAAAAAGTCTGGGCTAACCGCCTGAATATTCACGACCGATGCTTTGACTTTTTTGAGTGCCCAGGTTGGATGGATTTTTTCACCAACAAAATCAATGAAATCTTCACGAATCCAATGCGGCTTGTAGGTTGTCATACTTGTCATTTTTATCCCCTCTATTCCGCAGACAGTATTAATGTACAACTGTCTATTTATTATGTAGTCCAGAATAAAGAATTCTGAAGCTCGCACCATGTCAATGTAGGTCAAATTATGTGCTTAGAAACCATAGTTAGACTTTTTGTAAGACAATCCTAACCAGAAAGTGCTGTTAAAACTGTATGAACTGAATAAATTGCTTTTTTGGTCTGTATATTTTTAGCAAAAACATATAAAAAACTGACCTCTATATAAGAGATCAGTTTCTGTTTTAAATATTGGGTGAGTTAAAAAGGCAAAAATTTACCTTTTAAAAAAATAGCTTAACCTACGGCCTGTTCCAGCAAGATAGAACCATAAAGTTCACGCAGGTCTTTTTTCAGCATCTTGCCGGTTCCACTTAACGGAATAGAATCTACAAAGATCACGCGATCCGGGATCTGCCATTTAGCGACTTTGTCCGCATAGTAATCCAGAATTTCAGCTTCACTCACATGACTCTCTGGCTTTTTAATCGCAATCAGAACGGGACGCTCATCCCATTTAGGATGCTGTGCCGCAATCACGGCAGCCATGGCAATTTCAGGATGTCCCATCGCCATATTTTCAAGATCGACTGAAGAGATCCATTCACCGCCTGATTTGATCAGATCTTTGGAGCGATCACACAGCTTCATAAAGCCATCTTTATTTAAGGTAGCAATATCTCCGGTATCAAACCAGCCATCTGCTGTGAGCGCAGATTCTTCCTTGCCAAAATAGTGATCAATGATCCAGTGCCCTTTAATCTGCAGATTACCTATGGTTTCACCATCCCGGGCAATTTCCTGAGTTCCTTTTTCTTCATCGGTTAAACGTAAATCAACGCCAAACGGTGGACGACCTTGAGACAGACGAATCTGCATTTTTTCTTCATCCGCCAGATCAAGGTGTTTGGTTTTTAGCTGATTGGCACTACCAAGTGGACTGGTTTCAGTCATCCCCCAGGCATGAATGGTTTCGCAGTTAAACTGCTCTTTAAAGGTTTTCAGCATAGCCGGTGGACAGGCAGAACCACCGACCACATTCCGTTTCAGGCTTTCCAGTTTTGAACCACTTTGCTGGGCAGCCGCAATCAGCCCTTGCCAGATCGTCGGAACACCTAAAGCCACAGAGACTTTATACGTATCAATCAGATTAACCAGACTAGCTCCATCCAGGCCTGGCCCCGGCAACACCAAGGTACAACCGACCATGGCAGCGGCATATGGGGTTCCCCAGGCATTGACATGGAACATTGGTACCACCGGCAGCATGATGTCACGCGCTGCCACATTCAGGGAATCCGGCATGATAATCGCATAACTATGCAGCACTGTTGAGCGATGGCTATATAAAACTCCTTTCGGATTTCCAGTCGTACCGGAGGTATAACACAGTGAACTCGCTGTATTTTCATCCAGTTCAGGCCAGTCAAATTCTGCAGATTGCTGGGCAAGCAAATCGTCATAAAACTGAACTTCCGGAATGGCTTCACGAATCGACGAATCTTCAGCATCCAGACAAATATACTGTTCTACAGTTTTTAATAACGGTTTGACGGCTTTAATTAAAGGTGCAAAGGTTTTATCAAACAGCAGTACCCGATCGGCAGCGTCATTGATAATAAATACCAGCTGTTCCGGAAATAAGCGCGGGTTGATGGTGTGGCAAACTAGTCCACTTCCCGAAATGGCATACCATGATTCTAGATGTCGATGATTATTCCAGGCAATGGTTGCAACCCGGTCGCCGAGTGTCAGACCGAATTGCTGTAATACATTGGCAAAACGTTTCGAGTTTTCCCGGATTTCTCCCCAATTGGTCTTTTTAATGCTGGTATCGGTATTTTTAGAAATGATCTCAGTATCGGCATGATAACGGCCGGCATGTTCAATCATGCTGCTGATCAGTAAGGGCTGGAACATCATATTTCCGAGCATGCTTCACTCCTTTATCCTTGTTATTTGTCCATCTGCTATATCGTTGTTATTTCTGTATGATGCGTTGGCGAAAAGCCTGTATTCATTTTTATCATCAAACAGTCTGAATCTAGCAAGGAAATCTGACTTTGTGAGTGTCAAATTGTGACAAAGTCATAGAGTGGATGCAGAAAAAGTAGAAAATAAAACTGGTAATGTGTGCCATAAAAAAAGCCCCAATTTAGATTGGGGCGATGATAGTGTTCAGGGAGAAGAGAATTTTAAAAGCCGCTCATCATAATTTTGTCTGCATTTACTACAAAGATAACGCCTAGGCAGAATAAACCAGTATAAAGTGCAAACCAGAGAATCATCTTCTTGAATGCTGCATCAGAAATACTGCTATCCGCATATTTTGGTGCTTTGTTGTCTTCTGAATTCATATGATCACCCATAGGTTGGTCTGGCATTATGAGTTTTATTATCAGCAGACCTAAATCAGCTGTATAGATACAATATTCATTTAAAAAAATATAACAGTTAGCCACTTATTTTTTTGATTTGTTATATTTTAATAACTTATTCATAATATAATCCTGATTATATTAGTACAGTTTAGATTTTATTTTCTTATGTTTAAATCTGAAAAGCTAGCCCAAAATATTCGCCAGATGATTGAAAATGGCGCATGGAAGGCGCATGACAAATTACCTTCATTGCGGGAACAGACTGAATTGTCCGGCTATAGCCTGATGACGGTGCTTAATGCCTATCAGGTGCTTGAATCGCAAGGATTGGTCTATGCCAAAGATAAATCTGGCTACTATATTGCGGAGCGACCACAAACCTATAGCAGCAAAGAACCCACTGTACAGATTGGCTTAAACTCCAAAGTTCAAATTAACTCTGTGGTATTTAATTATTTAAAGTCACTGCAAACTCCAAATATTGCGCCTTTTGGTTCAGCTTTTCCAAATGCTGAACTGTTATATAACAGCCGGTTTATGCAGATTTTGGCGCAACATAGCAAAAGAAAAAGCAGTTATAGCCATCAAAATCATATGCCACCGGGCAATCAGGAATTACGCCAACTGATTGCTAACCGCTATCAGTTACAAGGCATAAACTGCACTTCGGATGACATTGTCATTACTTCTGGTGCATTGGAAGCCCTTAATCTGTCTTTACAGGCTTTGACTCAACCGGGTGATTTTATCCTGCTCCAGCAAACCATTTTTTATGGTGCCTGGCAGGCGGCTGAACGTTTAGGCTTGCAGGTTATTACAATCCCTGAACATCCGCAGTTTGGTTTTGACCTGGAATCATTTGAGCAAGCACTTAAACAGTACCCGATCAAAGTCTGCTGGCTGATGCTGAATGCACATAATCCGATTGGCTTTACGGTAAATTCAGAGATCAAGCAAAGAATTGCAGAACTGTTAAATGAATATCAGGTATATCTGATTGAAGATGATGTCTATCAGGAACTCAATTATGGCGCTCATAAGCCGGTTTCCGTGAAATATTTTGATCAGCATCAACGGGTATTGCACTGCTCTTCATTTTCCAAAACATTGGGCATGGGTGCGCGGGTTGGCTGGGTTTTCGCTGGCCCATTTTCCGATGCAATCCAGCATTTACAGCTCATGAGTACTTTGACTGTTAGTCCGTTATTACAAAATGCACTGGTCGATTTTCTGTCCCATCATCATTATGAAAAGCATTTGCGCCATTTAAGACAGCAGCTGGAAAAGTATAAGCAAAAGTTTTATCAGGAACTCAAAGCACGTTTAGATTCAGTCTGTGAAATTTATTATTATTCTAGTGGCTATTTTCTCTGGATCAAATTGCCGGAACAGCTGGATGGTCAGGTTTTATATGAACAGCTGATTCAGCACAATATTGCCATTGCTCCTGCTTTGCTGTTTAAACCGGAACATACCAGCCAGAATTATATTCGCCTGAACTGTTCATTTGACTGGACTTCTGAGATGGAAAATGCTGTCAATGTGCTGGCAGAGGTGATCCTGAATCATGCAAAAAGCGTGGATTAATTCATCCACGCTTTAAGTTTCTTATGTAAAATCGCTAGAGCTTAGAAACTGTAAATTGCAACGGCATTCACTCGGTTATCTTCACCTTTTGTACTGCCATTTGGTGCAGCACCCAATGCTTCACGTTCACCATAAACATATTCCAGGCCAAAACTCAGCGGTTTTGTAGGGTTATAGAACACATTAGCCCAAGCCTGCCAAAGGTCTTTGTTCACTGCTGTTAGATTCAGACCAGGAGCAGCAAGATAGCCATTATCTTGGTCGAAATTCATATAACCATAGCCTACAGTACCACGCAATTTATCATTAAACTGCTGCGTTAGACCGACTGTAATTGAGTCGAATTCACTCTGTAGAAGATCTCCATTAGCAGCTGTAACGACACCTGGATTGGCGTAAGAGACAAAACTGCTATCCCCTTTGACATGATAATAATCTGCCTTAAGGCTGGTGCCTGGAACAAACTCGTATTTCGCACCTACACCTACACCCCATGCAGTTTTTTCATCTTCATTCACGCGTTTTTCATTCCCCATCGCACGCGCGCTGACAGAAAGATTATCCGCAAATTTGTGGTTTAAGCGTGCTGTTAAGGCAGGTAAACGCTGTTTGATTCCCGTAATGGTCGCATCTTTCGGATCTTCTACTGCAAGCACCAGATTGGTTGCCGGACTCAAAGTACTGGTATGACGAATCTGAGGGGTCCGTTTAATTGAACCACCGGCATAAACCAGTGCATCTACCGTCTCAGGTATATAGTCCGGAGTTGCAAAGTTTGACCAGGTTTGACCAATTAACCAGTCAGCATAGCTGATATAGGCATGACGGATACGCAGGTTGTCAAAACCAGCTCCACCCAGGAAATCGACCTCAACCTTACCGCTTAAGGCATTATCCCCAGCACCCACGGGCGCTTTAAAATCCATCCCTAAACGGGTGGCTGAAAGCGTGGATTTAAACTCATCACTGCGTTCACCTGTGCCTTCAAGAGGTACGGCATTAATCTGGTTATACATACGTGTCGCTGCACCGCCCTCAGCCTGATAAGAGGCATCAGCACGGATATTACCGTATAGATTAAACTCGGCCCCACTGGCAATTTTCATCACAGGTTTGCTCGCAGGGGCTACTGCTGTATTTGCAGGTGCCGGCGTTGTCGCTACAGGTGCAGTCACAGCAGCTGTCTGAGTCTGCTGCTGTTCAATCAAGGCGCGTAGAGCTTGAACCTCCTGACGCAACTGCTCAATTTCCTGCTGATTGGACTGAGCTGGAGTTTGTGCCTGGGTAGACAAGCTGATACCCCCTAAACTCATTGCCATCATGCTCATCAGAACCGTGCGTTTTAATGTGATTGTTTGATTATTAAATAATTGTTTCGTGTTCATCCTAAACTCACTTTTTTATTATGCGTCTCGATTCTAGCAACAGATCACCACCGCTTACGATGGCGATCTCTATCATTAGAAGTGTTTTCTTTATTAATTGATATTTAATCCATTAACTTGCTTTTTCAGCGAGAGAATCAGTGCGAATCTCAGGTGTAGCAAGGGCTTGACCTTCTACAGACATTTTTAAGTTCACCAGGAAAATTGCCAGCGCAGCAATCAAACCCGGAATCGCAATTGCAAAGAAGTTCATTTGATGCGGTAAATTCATGGTGAGTAAAGCACCTGTCAATACCGGTCCAACGATCGCACCGATACGTCCAATTCCGGAAGCCCAACCCATGCCAGTGGAACGCACCGTTGATGGATAATATTGTGCCACGAAGGTATAAAGCAGAATTTGTGAACCAATGGTTGCTGCACCGGCCACTGCAATCAAGCTGTAAAGCACGAATTGCGGACTGTTATAACCGAGCAGGATTAAAGAAGCTGCCCCGCAAAGAAACATGATGGTCAGTACTTTTTTGATATGGAACCGGTCTGCCAGATAACCTCCACCAATAGCTCCGATCATGCCACCAATATTCAGGGCAAACAGGAAGATCATGCTGGCACCCAGAGAATAACCGGCTTGGATCATCAGTTTTGGTAACCAGCTACCCAGTGCGTAGACCATTAATAAACACATGAAAAATGCCAACCAGAACATAAAGGTACTAAATGTGCGGCCTTGCTGGAATAGTGCTTTTAAAGGTGCTTCATCGCCTTTTTGCACTTCATTCAGGACAAACTGGGTGTCAGATCCAATTATCTGTGTTGGCGAGATTTTCTGGATAATGCTTTGCGCTTGAGCAGTCTGCTGCTTATTGGTCAGATACATCAACGATTCTGGTAAATATTTCCAGAGTATCGGCAGGAACAGTAAAGGAGTACCCGCAAGTAAGAACATGATTTTCCAGCCAAACTGTGGCACCAGCCATGCGCCAAGTAAGGCAGATGTCATGCCGCCGATGGCATAGCCACTAAACATTAAAGCGACCAGCGTACTGCGAATCCTTTTTGGTGCGTATTCCGTCATCAGGGCAACGACGTTTGGCATCACGCCACCAATTCCGAGTCCGGCAAGAAAACGTAAAATCCCGAATTCGACAGGTGATGTTGCAAAAGCACCGATAAACGTAAAACCACTAAAGATCGCGACACAGATCATGATGGTTTTTTTACGTCCCAGTTTATCGGACAAAGTGCCAAAGCTCATGGCACCAAACATCATACCGAATAAAGCGGTGCTGGCTAACATGCCAGCCTGTACTGCACTGAGTGACCATTCCTGCATTAGTAGCGGTAAAGCCACGCCGTAAATCACCAGGTCATAACCGTCAAAAATAATGATCAGCAAACACCAGATCAGGACGCCCCAATGAAAAGGCGTGAACTTTGCTTCATCAATCAGCGTATTTATATTCACTTTATTTGTAGACATCTCCACCTCCTAATTGTGAAGTTCAATTTATGAGATTCACAATGCAGAAGATGTCCATAAATGTCCAAAACTGAATAGGCATGCTTCTATACCTATAAAGTCTGCCTTAAAGAAAAGGCTTTATTTACTATGCCTTAATGATATTCATCCAAAAAATGAAACCTTTATTCAATATAAAAATATGGATTCGCTTTATTCCCTATAAGATCCAGACAGGTATTGATCTGAATTAAAATACAGCACGATCATATTTAATCGCTTCAAGATCATAGACCTGATAGACCGCATCAAACAGATAACGAATATATTCACTTTCATCCATATTACGAATAGCCATAAAGACTGGGCTGACCGCAAATTCATCTAATAAAGGGATAAAGTTTAAATGAGCCAGACGAATATTTTGGGCACTTTCCGGCACGATACAAACACCCTCTCCAGCAGCCACAAAACCAAGCGCCAGTTGCAATTCACTGACTGCACGAATATTTTTCGGTTCCAGTCCATACTCAGAAAATATACTGCGCACCTGGGTAGAAAAATTCGCTTTACCATTATTCGGATATAAAAAGAGTGGCTGATCCACCAGTTCCGACAGGTTCACGCCATCACGTTGCGAGAAAAAATGGCTGGAATGCGCAGCGACCATGAGTCTTTCTTCACGCAGCAACACCCGTTTCACTGCTGGATCTGAAATTCTCAAGCGTCCAAAACCGACATCAATCCGCCCTTCCTTAAGTGCCTGAATCTGCTCTGAAGTATTCATTTCAACCATCTCAATTTTGAGCTGGGGATGTTGCTGCTTAAATAAAAACACAATACGCGATAGCAAACCGAACAATAACGAGCCAACAAAACCAATACTAATGGTGCGATCCGCGATACCAATCCGCTTGGTCATCGATTTGATTTCTTCCGCATTAGACAAAAGTTTAACCGCATGCTGGTAGAAGAATTGACCTGCTTCTGTGGTCTTAAGCGGTCGGCTACCTCTTTCAAAGAGCTGAATATCCAGTTCCTGTTCCAGATTTTGTATCTGTCTGCTTAAAGGTGGTTGAGCAATAAACAGTTTTTCTGCCGCCTTGGTAAAACTTTGTTCTTCGACGACTGCGACAAAGTAACGCAAATGCCTGAGTTCCATATTCCTAAATACCTTTAAAGTATAAAAAAATGCTAAATCGATCTTAGACCAATCAAAATTATTCTTTTAAGGTATATCAAGTCAAAACATTAAAGCAAGAATGTGAAGCGTAATTATGTATAAGTCAGTTGAAACCTTGCTGGTTCAAATACCGACGATCCGTCCTCACAAGATGGCTGTCGCAACCATGCAAACCCAGACACTGGTCCTGGTCAAAATCACCACCGAAGACGGCTATGTGGGTTGGGGCGAAGCCACCACTATTGGCGGTTTAGGCTACGGTGAAGAAAGCCCAGAAAGTGTCAAAGTGAATATTGAGACTTACTTTGCACCGCTTCTGAAAACATTATCGGGTTTGAATGTTGCACAGACATTACGAGCCATCAAAAAGAATATTAATGGTAACCGTTTTGCCAAATGTGCCATTCAAACTGCGCTACTGGATATTCAGGCACAACGTCTGAACCAGCCACTGAGTGAAATTCTAGGTGGACGTTTACGTAACAGCGTACCAGTGCTGTGGGTATTGGCATCTGGCAATACCGAGAAAGACATTGCTGAAGCCCAGAAAATGATTGCGGCCAAACGCCACAATATTTTCAAACTGAAAATTGGTTCTCGTCCAGTGGAACAGGATGTTGAACACGTGCTTGCCATTAAACAGGCATTGGGCAAAGACATTTCAATCCGTGTGGACGTCAACCGTGCCTGGTCAGAGCTGGACGCGATTAAAGGTATTCAGTTGCTCCAGGACGGCGGCATTGATCTGATTGAACAGCCGTGCGCCATTGACAATCTGGATGCAATGCGACGTCTGACCCAGCGTTTTGATATCGCCATCATGGCGGATGAATCCTTGATGGGGCCACAGTCTGCCTATCAGATCGCACGTCAGCATGGTTCATCAGTTTTTGCAGTCAAAGTAGCGCAGTCCGGTGGCCTGATTGAAGGCTGTGAAGTTGCAAAAGTGGCACAGCTGGCAGGCATCGATCTGTATGGCGGCACCATGCTGGAAGGCCCGGTAGGCACGATCGCCTCTGCCCATGCCTTCTCGACTTTTGAAAGTCTCGCTTATGGCACCGAACTGTTTGGCCCCCTGCTACTGACTGAAGATATTTTAAAAACCCCACTCCAGTATCAAAACTTTGAACTTGAGATTCCGAAAGGACCAGGTCTGGGTATTGAGTTGGATGAAAACAAAATTGACAACTTGCGTCGTCAATAATTCCAGGAGAATCCCATGCTTTTCCAAGTACGAATGGACGTCAATATTCCAAAAGATATGCCAGTTGAACAGGCCAATGAAATTAAGGCTGTCGAAAAAGCCTATTCACAGGATCTGCAACGTCAGGGTAAGTGGCGTCATATCTGGCGCATCACCGGGCAGTATTCAAACATCAGTATTTTTGATGTTGAAAGCAATGAAGAGTTGCACAACTTGCTACAGGGCTTGCCACTCTACCCGTATATGAACATCGAAGTTATCGCATTGAACCGCCATCCATCATCGATTCGGGATGATGACAAGTAATGAATAAATTCGGGAATGGAAATAAAAAAAATCCTTCCCACCCATACACCTGAGGGTAATCCAAAAGGACTTGTGGCCAGCAAGATTTAGCCAGCCAAATGAATGCTAAAACATGCGCCACTAAAATATGAAAACATACTTTAGGAGCAATAGTATGAACCGCCAAGAAATTGATGCACTGGTTAAAAAAATGAATGTCGATACAGCGACAGGACCAGTAGATGAGCGTGTACAACAAGTTGTTGTACGTTTATTAGGTGATCTTTTCCAGGCTATTGAAGATCTTGATATTTCTCAGACTGAACTCTGGAAAGGTCTGGAATACTTTACTGATGCAGGTCAAGCTAATGAATTAGGCTTACTGGCTGCAGGTCTTGGTCTGGAACATTACTTAGACTTACGCGCGGATGAAGCAGATGCCAAAGCAGGCATTACAGGTGGTACACCACGTACCATCGAAGGCCCGCTGTATGTTGCAGGTGCACCTGAGTCAGTTGGTTTTGCGCGTATGGATGACGGTTCTGAAGAAGGCAAAATTCCGACCCTGATTATTGAAGGCACAGTGACCGATACTGACGGCAACATCATTGAAGGTGCAAAAGTTGAAGTCTGGCATGCCAATAGCCTGGGCAACTATTCTTTCTTTGACAAGTCGCAATCTGACTTTAACCTGCGCCGTTCTATCTTTACCGATCAAGACGGTAAATATGTTGCCCTGACTACCATGCCGGTCGGTTATGGCTGTCCACCTGAAGGTACTACCCAGTTCGTACTGGACAAATTAGGTCGTCACGGTAACCGCCCATCTCATGTGCATTACTTCGTATCTGCACCGGGTTACCGAAAGTTAACCACACAGTTCAATATCGAAGGCGATCAATACCTGTGGGATGACTTTGCCTTCGCCACACGTGATGGGCTGGTCGCAACTGCTGTTGATGTGACCGATGAAGCTGAAATCGCACGCCGTGGTTTAAATGGTCCATTCAAACATATCCAGTTCAATATTGAACTGGTGAAAGACCAGGTTGCTGCACCAAGCACTGAAGTAGAACGTCGTCGCGCAAGCGCTTAATTCAAAATGGAATCGGGATGTCAGTCTGAGCAACATCCCGATGACTTCCCCTCCTTGGAAAGTCGGAGACTGGACATGCCTCGTATTCCTGTAATTAACACCAGCCATTTAGACCGTATTGATGAATTACTAGTCGATGATTTTGAATCTGGTGAATTTAAACTGCACCGTTCCGTATTTACTGATCAAGCCCTGTTTGATCTGGAAATGAAATACATCTTTGAAGGAAACTGGGTTTATCTGGCCCATGAGAGCCAGATTCCCAATAACAACGATTACTACACAACCCATATTGGCCGTCAGCCAATCATCATTGCACGTAACCGCAATGGCGAACTGAATGCCATGATCAATGCCTGCTCTCACCGCGGTGCACAACTGTGCCGTTATAAGCGTGGCAATAAAGCAACCTATACCTGCCCATTCCATGGCTGGACATTCAATAACTCGGGCAAGCTGTTAAAAGTGAAAGATCCGGCTGATGCAGGCTATTCAGATTGCTTTAACCAGGACGGTTCTCATGACCTGAAAAAAGTAGCTCGTTTTGAAAATTACAAAGGCTTCTTGTTTGGCAGCCTGAATCCGGATGTTCCTTCTCTGGAAGAATACCTGGGTGAAGCCACCAAGATCATAGACATGATCGTGGGTCAGTCTGACCAAGGTCTGGAAGTTTTACGCGGTTCGTCGACTTATACCTATGAAGGTAACTGGAAGCTGACTGCAGAAAACGGTGCCGATGGTTATCACGTCTCTGCCGTGCACTGGAACTACGCCGCGACCACTCAGCAACGTAAGGAAAAAGAAGCTGGCGATAATATTCGTGCCATGAGCGCAGGTTCATGGGGCAAACAAGGCGGTGGTTCTTACGGCTTTGAACATGGTCACATGCTGCTTTGGACACAATGGGCCAACCCGGAAGACCGTCCAAACTTTGCTAAGAAAGATGAATATACCGAGCGTTATGGCGAAGCCATGGCGAAATGGATGATCGAACGTTCACGTAACCTGTGTATCTATCCAAACGTTTACTTCATGGATCAGTTCGGCTCACAAATCCGTGTTCTGCGTCCAATCTCTGTCGATAAGACTGAAGTGACGATTTACTGTATCGGTCCTGTCGGTGAAGAGCCTGAAGCACGCACCCGCCGTATCCGTCAGTATGAAGACTTCTTTAATGCTTCTGGTATGGCTACCCCAGACGATCTGGAAGAATTCCGTGCCTGTCAGGCCGGTTATGCTGGGATCGCGCTGGAATGGAATGATATGTGTCGCGGGTCTAAGCACTGGATTCAAGGGCCGGATGATGCAGCCAATGAAATTGGCCTGAAACCAAAACTGTCTGGCATTAAAACTGAAGATGAAGGCCTGTACCTGGCTCAGCACCAGTACTGGTTAGAGCTGATCAAAAAAGGCATTGAGACTGAAAAAGAAATTGCTGCAAACACTGAAGGAGAAACCGCATGAGCGACATCACTTTAGAAAATATTGCACAGTTCCTGTATCAGGAAGCCCGCTTTTTAGATGATGAGCAATGGGATGACTGGTTACAGTGCTACGCCCCTACTGCTTCTTTCTGGATGCCAGCCTGGGATGATGATGACCGTCTGACTGAAGATCCACAGTCTGAAATCTCACTGATTTACTACCCAGACCGTCAGGGTCTTGAGGACCGTGTGTTCCGGATCAAGACGGAGCGTTCATCTGCCACCATGCCGGATACCCGTACCAGCCATAACATCTGCAATATTGAAATTGTGGAACGTGACGGTGACAAGGTCATTGTGCGCTTTAACTGGAATACCCTAAGTTTCCGTTACAAAACCAGCTACAGCTACTTCGGTATGTCTCGTTACGAGATCGATTTTTCAGGCGAAAAACCACAGATTTTAAGCAAATACGTGGTGCTGAAAAACGATTACATCAACCAGGTTATCGACATTTATCACCTCTAAGACTGTTTCGACAGCAAGGTCAAAAAGCCCTTCAGCCAGGGAAATATGGCTGAAAGGCTAAGTTTTAAAGATTTATATAGGATATTCAGCCATGTCAAACCACAATGTTGCACTCCAATTTGAAGATGGCGTTACACGTTTTATTAGTGTTGCCCAAGGCGAAACCCTGTCCGATGCAGCTTACCGTCAAAAGATCAATATCCCTCTAGATTGCCGTGACGGTGCATGTGGAACGTGCCGCGCTTTTTGTGAATCAGGTGCGTATGACATGCCTGAAGAAATGTACATTGAAGATGCACTGACTCCAGAAGAAGCAGCAGAAGGTTATATCCTGGCTTGCCAATGTAAACCGACTTCAGATGCCGTGTTCCAGATCCAGGCTTCCTCTGATGTCTGCAAAACCGAGATTCACGCATTTCAAGGTACGTTGGCTCGTGTAGAAAACCTGTCTGACTCGACCATTACCTTTGATATTCAGTTAGATGAAGGTCAACCAGACATTCACTTCCTTGCTGGTCAATATGTGAACGTGGGTATTCCAGGTACAACTGAAACCCGTTCTTATTCATTCAGCTCTAAACCAGGCAACCGTTTAACCGGCTTTGTGGTACGTAACGTACCGAACGGTAAAATGAGTGAGTTCTTGAGTGTCAATGCCAAAGCTGGTGATAAAATGACTTTCACCGGTCCATTTGGTAGCTTCTACCTGCGCCCTGTGACCCGTCCAGTATTGATGCTGGCGGGTGGTACAGGTATTGCACCATTCATGTCGATGCTGCAAGTGCTGGAAGAAAAAGGTTCAGAACATCCAGTGCGTTTAGTATTTGGTGTGACCAATGATTTCGACTTGGTAGCGATTGAAAAACTGAATGAACTACAAGAAAAATTCTCATGGTTCGAATACCGTACAGTGGTTGCTAACCCGGCATCGGCACATGAGCGTAAAGGCTATGTGACCGGTCATATCGAAAACGAATGGCTGAATGGCGGCGACGTAGACATCTACCTATGTGGTCCAGTACCAATGGTAGAAGCGGTTCGCGGCTGGCTGGATGCGGAAGGTGTTAAACCTGCCAGCTTCCTGTTTGAAAAATTCTCTGCCAACTAAGTTTAGAAGCCGGAGAACCTCATGAACTGTAACCCAAGATTTGAAAATAAAGTTGTAATCGTGACGGGTGCCGCGCAAGGCATCGGTCGCGGTGTCGCGATTCAGGTGGCGAGCGAAGGCGCTCAAGTCATCATGGCCGATCTTTCTCCCTATGTAGAAGAAGTATTGGCAGAGATTGAAGCCACAGGTGGCGATGCCATTACTGTAAAAGCCGATCTGGAAACTTATGCCGGTGCTCAATCTGTCGTTGAAAAAGCCTTAGATACCTATGGTCGTGTCGATGTACTGATCAATAACGTGGGTGGCGCGATCTGGATGAAACCTTTCGAAGAATTTTCTGAAGAGGAAATTATCAAGGAAGTGAACCGTTCATTGTTCCCGACACTGTGGTGCTGCCGCGCAGTTCTTCCGGAAATGATTAAAAATAAGAAAGGTACCATTGTAAACGTATCTTCTATTGCGACACGCGGCATTAACCGTGTGCCATATTCAGCATCCAAAGGTGGTGTGAACGGCCTGACCGCTTCCCTTGCATTTGAACATGCCAAAGACGGCATCCGTGTCAATGCAATCGCGACGGGTGGTACAGAAGCACCGCCACGTAAAGTACCGCGTAATGCCAATCCACTGACTGAATCTGAAAAAGAATGGATGCAGCAAGTGGTTGATCAGACCATTGACCGTACTTTCATGGGACGCTACGGTACGATTCAGGAGCAAGTGAATGCGATTGTATTCTTGGCTTCGGATGAATCATCTTATATGACAGGTACAGTGGTACCGGTCGGTGGTGGTGATCAGGGCTAATCCTGATCATCACGATTTTTAACAGGCTCATGGTTCGACGCAAGGAGGCACATCACCAATGAACACCCTGTTTCAGACATTAAAAAATGATTGGTCAATTTCAGCAACTGTTGCAGGATTTTTAGCAGTGCTGATCTCCTATTCGGGGCCACTGATCATTTTTTTCCAGGCGGCACAGCAAGCTCAAGTTTCCCCGGACATGATGATTTCATGGATTTGGGGAATTTCTATTGGTGCTGCGCTAGCAGGTATCTTTTTATCCATTAAATACAAAATACCTGTCGTCACCGCCTGGTCTGCGCCCGGAACGGCTTTATTAGTCACGCTGTTTCCCGATATTTCGCTCAATGAAGCGGTTGCTGCCTATATCACCTCTGCTGTGGTGATTTTTTTCATTGGGATCACCGGTTATTTCGACAAATTGCTGTCCTGGATTCCTCAGGAAGTGGCTGCCGGGATGATGGCGGGGATTTTACTGCAGTTTGGTTTAGGGTTGTTTACCGCGACCGATACCATGCCCTATATCGTCTTTGGCATGCTGGCGGTATTTTTACTGGCCAAGCGTTTCAGTCCACGCTATGCCATGGTCTGGGTGCTGGTTGCTGGTGTGGTTTTAAGCATGCTCCTGGGCAAGATTAACCCGGTCACGGCAGATTTCAGTCTGGCGATTCCGCAATTTATTGCACCGGAATGGACCTGGAGTTCCACCCTGAATCTGGCCCTTCCCCTTATTCTGGTCAGTCTCTCTGGCCAGTTTTTACCGGGAATGGCGATTATCAAACTCAGTGGTTATGACATGCCAGCCAAGCCGATTATTAGTGCAACCAGTATTGCCTCGCTTGCAGTCGCCTGTGTGGGGGGTATTACCATCGTACTGGCCTCGATCACAGCTGCATTGTGTTTAGGCAAAGACGCACATGAGCTGAAAGAAAAGCGTTATATCGCCGGTGTGGCGAATGGGCTTTTTTATATTTTGGGCGGCTTATTTGCCGGCAGCATTGTCATGCTGTTTAGCCTGATGCCCAAAGAACTCATTGCAGCTTTGGCAGGACTGGCATTACTGGGTGCGATTGCTACCAACATTTCCGTGGCCATGGGCAAAGAATCACAACGTGATGCAGCATTGATCACCTTTTTAGCGACTGCTTCCGGCATGCATTTCTTAGGACTGAGTTCAGTCTTTTGGGGAATTTGCATTGGCTTGGTCGCACATTTTCTGCTGTCACAGAAAAACCGTAACGCAGTTCCGGTTACAGCATCAGATTCAAAACGAGTTTAAAGACATCCATCAGTTTAGGATATGTAAGGACCAGATTATGATAGATAAAAGTTCATTATCATTGAAAGAAGCACTCTCCCAGATCAAGGACGGTTCTACCATTATGATCGGTGGTTTCGGTACAGCGGGTCAGCCTGCTGAACTGATTGATGGTCTGATCGAATTGGGTATTAAAAACCTGATTATTGTCAACAATAATGCCGGTAATGGCGATTACGGTCTGGCGAAACTGCTTAAAGCGGGCGCTGTGCGTAAAATTATCTGTTCTTTCCCGCGTCAGTCTGATTCCTGGGTATTTGACGAACTCTATCGTGCAGGCAAGATCGAACTGGAACTGGTGCCGCAAGGTAATCTGGCTTGCCGTATTCAGGCGGCTGGTATGGGCTTAGGTCCAATCTATACCCCTACCGGTTTTGGTACTTTGCTGGCTGAAGGCAAACCGACCATGAACTATGAAGGTAAAGACTACGTTTTAGAAAATCCAATTAAAGCTGACTTTGCTTTAATTAAGGCCCATCAGGGCGACCGTTGGGGCAATCTAGTGTACAGTAAATCTGCACGTAACTTCGGCCCAATCATGGCAATGGCAGCAGATGTGACTATTGCCCAGGTCGCTGAAGTGGTTGAACTCGGTGAGCTGGATCCGGAACACATCATTACCCCGGGCATCTTTGTCCAACACGTTGTTCAAGTTCAACCGGCACAATAATTCAGGAGCAAAATCATGAGCTATAACAAACTGACCCGTGACCAGATTGCTGAACGTGTTGCCCAGGACATTCCGGATGGAGCCTATGTCAACCTCGGTATCGGCCTGCCAACCAAGATTGCCAGCTATCTGCCAGCAGACAAGGATGTTTTCCTGCATTCTGAAAATGGCCTGCTGGCCTTTGGTCCACCACCAGCTAAAGGTGAAGAAGACCCTGAACTTATTAATGCCGGTAAAGAATTTGTGACCATGCTGACCGGCGGTGCCTTTTTCCACCATGGTGATTCTTTCACGATGATGCGTGGTGGACACTTAGACATCGCAGTCTTGGGGGCTTTCCAGGTGGCTGAAAATGGTGACCTGGCCAACTGGCATACCGGTGCACCGGATGCGATTCCTGCAGTCGGTGGTGCGATGGACTTAGCTGTAGGTGCTAAGAAAGTATTCATCACCACAGATCACGTTACCAAAAAAGGTGAACCAAAAATTGTAGCTGAGCTTTCATATCCTGCTACTGGCCTGAAATGTGTGGACCGTATCTATACCGACCTGTGTGTGATTGATGTGACTGCGAATGGCATGAAAGTCATTGAAAAAGTTGAAGGTCTGTCATTTGAAGAATTGCAGTCGATGACGGGTGCACCACTGATTGATGCGACACAGGGTTAATAATCCGTCCTAACATCTCTTTAAAAAAAGGGAGGAAAAGTCCCCCTTTTATAAAGGGGGATTTAGGGGGATTTAAAGCAACAAGGAATTTAATAAATGAAAAACGCATATATCATCGATGCCATTCGTACCCCATTCGGTCGCTATGCGGGTGGACTGGCACCTGTCCGTGCCGATGACCTGGGTGCAATTCCGATTAAGGCCCTGATGGAACGCAACCCAAGTATTAACTGGGAAAAAGTGGATGATATCATCTACGGCTGTGCCAATCAGGCCGGTGAAGATAACCGTAATGTCGGTCGTATGTCAGCCCTGCTGGCAGGTTTACCTTTTCAAGTGCCAGCAACTACGATTAACCGTCTCTGCGGATCCTCCCTGGATGCGGTAGCAATTGCTGCTCGTGCGATGAAGGCTGGTGAAGCTGATCTGATTGTGGCTGGTGGTGTGGAATCAATGTCACGTGCACCGCTGGTGATGGGTAAGTCTGAAACTGCTTATGGCCGTACTCAAAAGCTTGAAGATACTACCATGGGCTGGCGTTTCATTAACCCTAAACTGAAAGAGATGTACGGTGTTGAAACCATGCCACAAACGGCTGAGAACGTGGCAGAACAGTTCAATATCAACCGTGAAGATCAGGACAAATTTGCCCTGACCAGCCAGCAACGTACCGCAGCGGCTCAAGCCAAAGATTTCTTTAAAAATGAAATCGTGCCTGTGGTCATTCCTCAGCGTAAAGGCGAACCAGTTGTGGTAGATACTGATGAACATCCTCGTGCATCTACAACACTGGAAGGATTAACTAAGCTAAAACCAGTTGTCAAAGCAGATGGTACGGTGACGGCAGGCAATGCTTCTGGCATTAACGATGGTGCAGCGGCACTCCTGATTGCATCCGATGAAGCCGTTCAACACTATAGTTTAAAACCACGTGCCAAAATTATTGGTTCAACGGTTGTCGGTGTAGAGCCACGCATTATGGGCTTTGGTCCGGCACCAGCAATCAAAAAGCTGCTGGCTCAGACTGGGCTAACGCTGGAACAGATGGATGTCATTGAACTGAACGAAGCCTTTGCTGCACAGGCACTCGCAGTGACCCGTGACCTTGGCCTTCCGGATGATGCTGCGCATGTCAATCCAAATGGTGGGGCCATTGCAATCGGCCATCCACTCGGTGCTTCCGGTGCCCGTCTGGTGACTACTGCCTTGAACCAATTGGAACAGACTGATGGCAAATATGCCCTTTGCTCTATGTGTATCGGTGTAGGTCAAGGTATCGCGCTGATTATTGAACGTGTGTAATGCATAATTAAAAATATAAACCCCTCTCTTTTTTAAAGGGAGGTCGGGAGGGATTTTAATGCCAACATTTACATCAAATGATGCCCAGATTAATTACCAGACTTTTGGGGATGCTAGCAAACCTGCTTTGGTATTTTCCAATTCACTGGGTACCAAATACAGCATGTGGCAGCCACAGATTGCGCATTTCCAGCAAGATTATTACGTAATCTGCTATGACACCCGTGGTCATGGTGCATCATCTGCACCACAAGGCCCGTATAGCCTGGAGCAGCTGGGTCAGGATGTCGTGAATCTACTGGATCATTTGGATATTGCAAAAGCAGCATTCTGTGGTATTTCTATGGGTGGCTTAACCGGTCAATGGTTGGCGATTCATAAGCCAGAACGTTTTAGCCAGGTGATAGTCTGTAACACCGCAGCCAAAATTGGCCAGGAACAGGCATGGCAAGACCGTGCTGCGCTTGTCCGTGAGCAAGGTCTTGCTCCGATTGCTTCGACTGCGGCATCACGCTGGTTTACCGATCCCTTTATCCAGAGCAACCCGGCAGTCGTTGCAGAACTTTCAAACGACCTCGGAGCTGGCAGCCCAGAAGGCTATGCAAACTGCTGTGAAGCTCTGGCTAAGGCGGATGTCCGCGAACAACTTAGTAGCATTCAAATCCCTGTGCTGATTATTGCGGGTCAGCAGGATCCGGTGACGACTGTTGCAGATGGACAGTTTATGCAGCAACGTATTGCGAATAGTCAGTTGTTTGAAATCAATGCTTCGCATATTTCCAATATTGAACAACCGGAAGCCTTTAATCAGGCAGTACAAACTTTTCTTGCTGCTTAATTCATTCTTATAAAAAGCCACGATAATTCGTGGCTTTCTTTTATTCGAGTATTTGTTAAGCCCAGATCACCAGCATCGCTGCAATCACCACCAGTCCTAAGCCCCAGTGCTCGGCACGCGCCAGTTTTTCTTTAAAGAAATAAGCGGAAATCAGCAGACTGAACAGGATTTCGATTTGTCCCAAGGTTTTCACGATTGGCACGCTCATCATACTCATGGCAGTAAACCAGCCTAGGGAGGCCATAAAGCTACAAAAACTGACTTTAAACGTGAGTCCCAAACGTTGCCACATGGCAATTAAGGTTTTGCGACTAAACAAGCTTAAATAGATCAGCATACTGAGACACTGGAAACCAATCACCGAAATCAATACCCATGAAGCACGATGCACGGTTGGTAACATCGGCAGTTCCAGACTGGCTTCACGGACCAAGAGTGAAGTAATGGCAAAGCTCAAACCACTGCCGATTCCGGTGGCTAAAGTCTTGGTGGATAGGCCGGTGAGCTGATTGCCCTTACTCAGCAGGAATACCGCATAACCACCGATCAGCACCCCAATCCAGGCGAGTATAGACAGATGATCTGACAGGAAAATTACTCCGATAATGGCTGCCAGAATCGCTTCACTTTTTGCCAGTCCAACGCCAATCGCATAATTTTTCTGTTTAAATAGCTGCACCATCAAGGCGGTTGCCAGAATCTGGCTGATACCGGCAATCAGGATATAGATCCAGTACTTCGGGCTAAAATGCACCACACTTTCTACCGGTTTGAAATGGTATAAAGCTGCAATGTAAAGCCCGGCCAGCGGCAAGCCAAACAGGAAACGTGCCAGTGTCACGCCCCAAATATCGACAGTGGTACTGAGCTGTTTTTGAAAGGCATTTCGCCAGGCCTGCATAAATGCAGCCATTAAAGTAAAGAAAATCCAGCTGATTACCATATCCTGATCATTAATACCGTAAAAGTGAATTAATTCTATGCCTTAGTACAATCTATGACTAATTAAAAATGAGATAATGGCTAATAGCTAAAAGTTTAATTTTTCAATTTAAAAATAATTAAAATTTATCAATTTGATAGGGATAAAATTGATTTCTCAAATTCCAACTATGCTAAAAAATAAGAAAATAGCTCCTGATCTCTGATTAACTTATAATAAACGGCTCTTCTATTTTAAGAGATCGAAGATGTTTCATCAGAATAAACTTTTTCCATTGGAATAAAGCGAATGCCATGTTCGTGAGTAAGTTCACCTGTTTCTACAAAACCAAATTTTTTATAAATGTTGAAGCCATATAAACTGGATTTGACTGTAATCTTTTGATGATCCTGTCCACGAATTTGTTTTTCTAAAAAATTCCACATTTGTCGTCCATATCCCTGACCCTGATAAGCTGGATCCAGAAAAAAGTGCATGAAGTGTGCAGGTTCCACATAGGCCACCACGCCCACAATTTTTCGATTAATTTCTCCAACAAAATAATGAATATCAGCTCGGTCAAAAATGGTCTGAAGAATTTCAGGTTGAAAACGCTTGCGTCCCTCTTCACCAGAAATCAAAACATCAACAAATGGGGCAATGACGTTCGTAATTGCAAGTGTATCCTAAACAGTGGCTTTTCTTATCTTCATCATATTTTAACACCCCAAAAGCAGAACTATAAAATGAAAATAATTTATTTTTCAGCATGATGTATGTTTTAAGATTGAGCAAAATATATACCAATTAGTTCTTTTGAAAAACGCGATTCAATCAATTTTTTTCAATAATTTTTGATCTCTGATTTTTTATTATTTGCGTTATTCAAATTTGTTAAATTGATACTCTCGTTTTTATTTAAGAAAAAAATACATAAGTCAGTTCATCGGTTTTTTTATTTCTTTCAGCTTTTCTTCTATAAACAGTCACTAAACTATAATTTAATGAATAGCCGATCACATGCATTTTACAATTAATCAACATAGTGTTTTTTAAGAAATTTTTATGATGAATTTTTAAACAGGATAAAATTCCGCAATGCAATCTGAATATAAATTACAGAGTTTCAGCAATCCATTGTAATTCATTCATTTCGCAGGGAGTATCGATGAAATATTTTGAATGTCCAGTTTGCGAACAGCAGATCTTTTTCGCCAAATTCGTATGTGATCACTGCCTTTCCCCTATCGGTTATATCGCATCCGAAAAAGAAATGACGACATTTAAAAAGCTGAGTGCTCAGGAGTGGGTTCCGGTTGCTGAAAAGTATCAACATTCCCGTTATAAACCTTGTTATAACTATACCTATCATCAGGTATGTAACTGGATGATCCCTGCAGATGATGAGGAAGATTTTTGCGAATCCTGCCAGCTGACTCATGTAATTCCAAATCTGGAAAATGCCGAAAACATGATTTACTGGTATCGGCTGGAGGAAGCCAAACGCCGTTTTCTGTATCTGACCCAACGTATGAACATTATGCCTCGTCCAAAACATTCGGATGATGATCCATTAGGTTTGCGATTTGATTTTCTTCTTCCTGAAAAAGACAAGCCAGTACTTACCGGCCATGCCAATGGTGTGATTACCTTAAATGCCTTCGAGGCCGATGTGGTTTATCGTGAAACGACCCGGGTCAATATGGGTGAAAATTACAGGACATTATTAGGACATTTTCGTCATGAAAGTGGGCATTTTTATTTTAATGTCATCCAGCACCTACACCCGGAATTACTCGATGAACTTCGCCATTATTTTGGAGATGAGCGGCAAAATTATAGTGAAGCACTAGAGAGGCACTATAATCAAGGTGCGCCTATCAACTGGCATGAAAAATATATTAGTCCCTATGCCACCGCACACCCGTGGGAAGACTGGGCTGAAACCTGGTCGCATTATCTGCATATCATGGAAACGCTGGAAACGGCATTTTATGCTGGCTTACGCGTGGAAGGTAATGGCCGAAATCTGGCCAGTATGGACTTTAAAGAATGCCCGATTGGTGGACAGGATTTTGAACATATCCTGGAAAACTGGGTCACGCTGACCTTTAACTTAAATGCTTTAAACCGCAGTATGGGGCTGGAAGATGCTTACCCCTTTAAGCTGACTGAAGCTGTGAAAGATAAACTGCGTTTTATTCATCGGCATATATTGGATAAAGTCTTTAATAACCCACGTCTAATTCAGAACTAAAATATTTATCTAACACAATAAATAAAGCCCGTGATTTACGGGCTTTATTATAGGCTTTATGCTATTTCAATAAATTAAGCGATACTCTTAGCTTATTACCAAAAGCATCGCTATCTAATCTAAATGAACTTAAACCAGTTCTACCGCAATCGCTGTTGCTTCACCGCCACCAATACATAGCGCTGCAATACCTTTTTTGCCGCCAGTACGTTTCAAGGCATGAATCAGGGTCACAATAATACGGGAACCCGAAGAGCCCAGTGGATGACCTAGAGCGCAAGCACCACCATTAATATTTACTTTGACAGGATCCAGTTCAAAGGCATCAATCGCTGCCATGGTTACCATCGCGAAAGCTTCATTAATTTCCCATAGATCCACATCAGCTGCATTCCAGCCAGTTTTCTTCAGTACTTTTTCAATTGCGCCCACCGGTGCAATCGTGAATTCTGATGGATGTTGTGAATGGCTGGCATAAGCCAGAATATTCGCTAGAGGTTTCAGGTTACGCTGTGCTGCAATCTCGCTCGATGTTACAACCAGTGCGGAAGCACCATCGGAAATTGAACTCGCATTTGCCGCCGTAATAGTACCGTCTTTTTTAAATGCCGGACGTAAAGATGGGATTTTGTCTGCTTTGGCATTCAGTGGTTGTTCATCCTGCTCAACCACCACATCGCCTTTACGCGTGCTGACTGTAACTGGCATGATTTCATCTTTGAAGAAGCCCTGCTGAACGGCAGTCACGGCTTTATTTAAAGAGCCAATCGCATAATCATCCTGTTGTTCACGGGTATAGCCTTTTTTGTCCGCCATTTCTTGTGCCAGGATTCCCATCGACAGACCTGTTTCAGCATCTTCCAGACCTTCCTGGAACATATGGTCAATGACTTTTCCATGCCCCATACGGAATCCGGCCCGTGCCTTGTCCATTAAATAGGGTGCGTTTGACATCGATTCCATACCACCTGCAACCACAATCTCTGCTGAACCGGCCTTGATTGCGTCTGCTGCTTGCATCACCGCTTTCATGCCTGAACCACAAATTTTATTAATCGTGGTCGCCCCGGTGGAATCCGGTAGACCTGCCTGACGCATGGCCTGACGTGCCGGACCCTGTTTTAAACCGGCAGGAAGAACGCAGCCCATAATCACTTCATCAATATCATTGGCTGCCAGACCTGCACGCGCTACCGCTTCCTTGATCGCTACAGCACCCAAATCTGGTGCGGTACAGCTTGAAAGTGAGCCTTGAAAACCGCCCATTGCGGTACGTACAGCTTCTACAATTACAATCATTCTAATCTCATCCTTTAACATCATTGTTATCAACACTGCAAAGTAATAGCTCTACAGTGTTCGTCCTTCGCAATATTTGCGGGTTTAGGCCTGTGCAGTGAAATATTCTTCTGGCAATTGCATCACCAGCTCCGCACCTGCCTGAATACGTTGAATTCTCGCACTCAAATCCGGAAGTACTTTAGCAATATAGTAATTTGCCAATACCAGTTTATTCTGGAAATAGCTCTCTTCTTTGGTAGCCGCCGCTTTGCTGATACGTGCATACATATAGACGAAGCTCAACAAACCTACCGCATGCAAATAATCCACAGCAATCGAGTTGGCGAAATCAGGATTCTGCTGAGACTGCTCAACAATAAAATTGGTAATATCTTCCAGTCGCTGACAGGTATTTAATGTTGCCTTTTTAATCGTTAAGGCATCATCTAGACTTTGGGCAAATTCACGGATTTCTGCAATATACTCTGCAATATATGCACCTTTACATTTCGTAGTTTTACGGCCAATCAGGTCAATTGCCTGCACCCCATTGGTCCCTTCATAGATCTGTGAAATGCGCAGGTCACGGATACATTGTTCCATGCCCCATTCACGAATATAACCATGACCACCGAAGCACATTTGTGCTTCAAGTGCAGCATCCAGTGCTTTATCGGTGAGATAAGCTTTGGCAATAGGCGTTAATAAAGCTACACGATCGGTTGCTTTACGCACTGCCTCAGGATCAGTGGAATATTTGGTAATATCTAGCTGCTGACCGACATAGACTGCGAAAGCACGAGAAGCTTCATTATTGGCACGTACATTCAGCAACATACGGCGTACATCACCATGTACCAGAATCGAATCGGCTGGTTTTTCTGGTGATTTAGCGCCGGTTGATGCACGGCCCTGTAAACGGTCGGTCGCATACTGTGCGGCATTCTGATAAGCAAATTCTGCCGCGCCAATGCCTTGAATCCCCATCGACAAACGTTCGTAGTTCATCATCACGAACATGCCCGCCAGACCTTCATTTTCATTGCCCACCATATAGCCTTTGGCACCATCAAAGTTCATGACACAAGTTGCTGAACCTTTAATGCCCATCTTATGTTCGATCGAACCGGCAGCGACTGCATTGCGCTCACCGAGTGAACCATCGGCATTGACCAGGAATTTTGGGACAATAAACAGGGAAATACCGCGTGAACCTGCTGGCGCATTCGGTGTTTTGGCCAGTACCAGGTGAATGATATTTTCACTCAGATCATGCTCACCGCTGGTAATGAAGATTTTGGTCCCGGTAATGTTGTATGAACCATCTTCATTTGGTTCAGCCTTGGTCTTGATAATGCCCAGATCTGTCCCTGAATGCGGTTCAGTCAGACACATCGTACCTGACCATTCACCCGTATAGAATTTTGGCAAATAGGTTTCTTTCTGTTCCTGCGAAGCACGGTCATTGATCGCCATGCCAGCACCGACAGTTAACAGCGGGTAAAGCATGAAAGAGGGATTGGTACTCCAGATCATTTCGTCTGCAAGTACAGTCAGCATTTTTGGCATGCCCTGACCGCCCCATTCTTCAGGCGCGCCCAGCCCTACCCAGCCGCCTTCAGCAAACTGCTTAAAAGCTTCCTTAAAGCCTGCAGGTGTTTTGACTTCACCATTACTAAACTGAGCACCACCTTCTTCATCTGCAGGGCGGTTCAGATCAAGAATCACATTCTTGGAAAACTTGGCCATCTCCTCCAGAATTGCATTTGCAGTTGCCATATCTAAATGTGCAAGATTTTCATTATCTTGCCAAAATTGTTCGGCCTGAAACACATCATTTAAAATAAATTCCATGTCTTTTAGTGGCGCATTATAAATAGGCATTTTCACATTCCTTCACTGGTGATACTCAATCCTGTTACTGAGTATTTTTTCATTATGGATTCGAGAAAATATTTGGATGCTTTTTGCTCGAATCCATGCATGTCATTCAAAAATCATCATGTCGAATTAATCTGATGATGAATTCATTGACATAAATCAGCGATATAAAATTTAAAATCAAAAACTTTATACCTCTGGTATTTACTGAATCCTTAAAACTTAAATCCATTGATGAATGAAAAATTTAAGCTGTTAAAATGACTCTGGCTTCACTTCGCTAAACCTTGTCTGGCCTGGGTTTAAAACAAAAATATGATTCAGCTTTATGCCCTAAAACCATAAATCAAATATATTGAAAATGGAATTTTATTTAACAAAGTTGATCTCAAGGGTTCAATTTTCTTGACAATATTTTTAATGCAGCTGTATATGACTTTCTTCTACAAGAAATATTGAATAAATATACAAATTTAGATAAATATCACGACCTTAGTTTTATAGCTATACCTGCGAAAATAGCATATTCTTAGTAGGTTCCTTTTCGAAAATGATGAGTCAAGAAGATGACGACTGTAAGACAGCAGAACTTCCTTCTTCGTAAAGAGAAGATCCTGAGCATGGCAGAAAGTCTACTGCTTGATAATAATCAGGACATCACCTTGAGTGAACTTGCTGAAGAACTGGACATCGCCAAAGGAACTATCTATAAACATTTTAAAAGTAAAAACCAGTTATATTTAGAACTCATCATTCTGAATGAAAAAAGAATTCTGGCAATTTCTGATAAATATAATAACGATATTAAAAATTATGTTTCGCAATATATGCTTTATCACATGCTCAATTCAAACCGGACTATTTTGCTGCATGTTATTGAAGAGCGTTTAACCAATAATGAAAAAAACCTGAAAGAGTTATTTCAGGAACTCTATCGTATTCGTGAAGAACGGATTATCCGCATTAAAGATATGACCCATGATTATCTGGTATCTTTAGACAGTGCCATGTCAATCCGGGATTATTTATCTTATATCTGGACGGTCACTTACGGCGCTTCACTATTATTAAATTCGACCAGTTATCAAAAAGCGATTGGTTCGCGTGAACGCTTGATTAAACTGTATATTAATCAGGCATTAATGACGCCAGATAAAATATCGGCAGTTTCATAAAAAATGCCTAATCATGATTAGGCATTTTAGAATTATTTTTTAAATGGCAAATATCAAGCCATAGTTTCAGGCGGGAAGCCATCTTCAGTTAATGCCGCGATAATCTCAGATTCGCTTGCACTCGATTCAACTTCCACCATTTTGCTGACTACATCAATATTGACTTTAGCATTTTCATCCAGCTCCTGAATGGTTGCCGTCACACTACGTGCACAACCACCACAAGTCATATTTTCAATACGGAATTTCATCTTGATCTCCCTTTGATCAGTTTAAATTTAGGTTAAGCGAATTTTAATTCAAGGCTATTGATCTGCTTTGATAGCCGTATGTGCAGTTTTCCCATGTGACACACCCTGCTCAATCTGTTTCAGAATCTGACAGTCAGACTGCTCATCTCCAGCACACTGCGCAACCGATTGCTGCAAAATTTTCATCATATTTTGCATATCTTCAATTTTCTGTTGCAGTAGCTCGATATGCTTTTGCGCCAACTGTTTGACATCACTGCTGTGTCTGGCATCGTTCTGCCACAGGCCGAGCAATTCTTTCATCTGTTCAGAAGAAAAACCCAGTTCACGCGCATGCTGAATAAAACTTAAAGTCTTGATGTCATCGTCACTATAAACACGATAACCCGAGTCGCTACGTTTAGGATTGGGTAATAAACCGATATCTTCATAATAACGGATCATTTTGGCCGAGATCCCGGAGCATTTCGCGGCCTGTCCAATATTCATTACACTGCCCCCTTCAACTGGATCGGCTGATAAGTCTTTAAACGAAGCGCATTGCTGACCACAAAAACTGAGGATAAGGCCATTGCACCTGCTGCAAACATCGGTGATAACAAAATACCGAAGAATGGATATAGTAGACCTGCAGCAATCGGAATTAAGGCAATATTATAAACAAAGGCCCAGAACAGGTTCTGTTTGATATTACGCATGGTCGCCTGACTCAGGCCAATACCGGTTGCCACATGCTGTAAATTTCCAGACATCAGCACCACGTCTGCTGCTTCAATCGCCACATCCGTACCAGTTCCTATTGCCATCCCGACATCGGCCTGAGCCAAGGCAGGTGCATCATTAATACCGTCACCGACAAAAGTGACGATGCCATGTTGCTGTTGGAATTGGCGTACCGCATCGACTTTTTCATTAGGCAGAACTTCAGCAATGACATGGTCAATCTTCAGCTGTCTAGCAATGGCCTGTGCAGTATGCTGGTTATCACCGGTGATCATGGCAATCTTTAAGCCTTGATCATGTAAGGCCTGAATCGCACTATAGGTTGTGGCTTTAATCGGATCAGCCACAGCAATAATGGCAGCCAACTGCTGATCTATCGCGACATATAAAGGCGTGCGTCCCTGCTCGCCCAACTGTTGTGCCTTCTTTTTAAAAATATCGACACTTAAACCCAATTGCTGCATCAGGCGTTCTGCGCCAATATGAATTTGCTGACCTGAAACTTGAGCTTTCACGCCTGCACCGGTGATTGAATCAAAATCACTGACTTCAGGTAGTTGCAACTGTTGTGCTTTCGCAGCTTCCACAATTGCATGGGCAATGGGATGTTCAGACTTGGCTTCCACTGCTGCGACCATTTGCAATACTATTTGCTGCTCAAAACCAGATGTCACTGCAAAATCGGTTAGGGCTGGTTTCCCTTCAGTTAAGGTTCCGGTTTTATCCACCGCCACAACTCTGGTTTGCTGCAAGAGTTGCAATGCTTCGCCTTTACGGAACAAGACACCCAGCTCTGCTGCCCGGCCGGTGCCGACCATAATAGATGTTGGCGTAGCCAGGCCCATTGCACAAGGACAGGCAATAATCAGTACTGCAACAGCATTGACCAGTGCATAAGTCAGATTCGGTTCAGGACCCAACAGGAACCAGACAATAAAAGTCAAAGTCGCGAGCAGCATCACAGCCGGTACAAACCATAAGGTCACTTTATCGACTGCCGCCTGAATGGGAAGCTTTGCGCCTTGTGCCTGTTCCACCATATGAATAATCTGAGCTAGAACTGAATCTTGTCCGACTGCTGTCGCCTTGATCTGCAAGGTGCCATTCTGATTTACCGTTCCGCCAATCACCCGATCTCCAGCCTGTTTAGCCACCGCTAAAGGTTCACCGCTGATCATGGCTTCATCGATATAACTTTGACCAGAAACGACTTCACCATCAACTGCGACTTTCTCACCCGGACGAATCTCGATCAGCATGCCCTGCTGTACATCAGCAATTTTCAGATCAACCCAGGTTCCATTTTGCTGTACTCGAGCAGTTTTTGGCTGCAAGCCAACCAGATATTGAATCGCTTCAGAGGTTTTACCTTTGGCTCGAGCTTCCAGATAACGTCCCAGTAAGATCAAGGCAACAATCACAGCCGCCGCTTCGAAATACACATGTACAGTGCTTTGCGGCAATAATTGCGGAAAGAAAGTGGAAATACAGGAAAATCCATAAGCGGCTATTGTTCCCACGGCAACCAGAGAATTCATATCGGGTGCCAGTCGCAACAATGCCGGAATCCCATGCTGATAAAACCGCCGTCCTGGAATCAGCAGAACCAGAGTCGTCAGTACAAACTGGATATACCAGCTGTTTTGGGTACCTAGCGTATGTGCAATCCAGTGATGAAAAGCCGGAATCAGGTGTGAACCCATTTCCAGAATAAACACCGGAACAGCCAGAATTAGTGCTAACCATAAGTCACGTTTTAGCTGTTCAGTTTCAGCGGTTTTCTTTTCCTGAAATGCCGTCTGGGCATCGGTAGCCTGTGTATCTAATTTTTCATGGGCGTTATATCCAGCTTTTTCGACGGCAGCAATTAAAGCTGGAAGCTGACTACGCGGCGCCTTGACCGAAGCTGTTTCAGTGGCGAGATTGACTTGTGCTTCACTTACCTGATCGACTTTTTTCAAGGCCTTTTCTACACGTGCTACGCAGGAGGCACAGGTCATTCCTTCAATAGCCAGTTCAATTCGGTCGGTTTGAATATCAAAGCCGGCCTTTTGTACCGCCTTAACCAGTTGGGAAACAGCGAGAGGACGAATTGCAGTGACATGAGCTTTTTCGGTTGCCAGATTAACCTGCGCATCCAGTACCTGATCGACTTTTTTCAAGGCTTTTTCAACACGAGCTACACAAGACGCACAGGTCATACCTTCAATATTTAAATCAAACTGCTGGATCACGGCTTCAAAACCGGTTTTATTGATAGCATTGACGAGTTGCGATGCAGGAATAGGTTGTTCACTTTTTAAAAAAGCCTGTTCAGTGGAGAGATTGACGTTCGCTTCCACCACACCTTCAATTTTCTTTAAGGCTTTTTCCACACGTGCGACACAAGAGGCACAGGACATTCCTGAAATCTGTACCTGCTGTTCGTACAACTGTGTGGTTGCTGGTGTATTCATTCTGCGCTCTCCATTCACCCATTCACTGCCTATGCTATAGCTTAAACATTACCATAATGGGAAGGTCAAGCTTCTGGTTTAAATTCTTGATCTTTCATTATATGAAGACATAAAGTCCAATAAAAAAGCCCAAAGATGACTTCAGGCTTTTTCGAGATTTAGTGAAACTAATTTGTTAAATATTTACTCAGCAGAAATATCTTCAAAAAGAATTGAAGATAAATAGCGCTCACCACCATCTGGCAGAATCACCACGATATTTTTGCCTGCATTTTCAGGACGTGCAGCCAGTTGCGCAGCTGCAGCCATTGCAGCACCACTTGAAATACCCACCAAGATGCCTTCTTGAGTCGCAGTTTTACGTGCCCATTCCACTGCATCGCTACTAGTAATGGCAATCACTTCATCTACCAGATCCAGATCCAGGTTCTTTGGAATAAAGTTCGCGCCAATACCCTGAATTTTATGTGGTCCTGGAGTGAGTGTCTCACCACGTTTTGCCTGACCAATAATGGCAGATTCAGCAGGCTCTACAGCAACTGAATAAATCGGCTTGTTTTTCACTTTTTCAAAAAAGCGTGAAATACCGGTAATCGTACCGCCTGTACCTACACCCGCTACCAGAATATCGACATTACCTGCAGTCGCTTCCCAGATTTCAGGACCGGTCGTCTCTTCATGGATTTTTGGGTTAGCTGGATTTTCAAACTGTTGTGGCAGGTAATACAGTTCAGGATTTTCATTCACCAGACGTTGTGCTTCTTCCACCGCGCCTTTCATGCCTTTGGCTGGATCTGTCAGTACTAAATTAGCACCTAATGCTTTCACCACTTTACGGCGTTCAATACTCATGCTGGATGGCATGGTTAAGGTAATATCATAGCCTTTAGCCGCTGCTACAAATGCCAGCGCAATACCGGTATTACCACTGGTTGGCTCAACAATGTGCATGCCCGGCTTCAATTTACCTGACTTTTCTGCATCAGCAATCAAGGCTGCGCCAATACGGCATTTCACCGAAAATGCCGGGTTACGGCTTTCAATTTTCGCAAGTACAGTCGCTCCGCCTGAAATGACACGATTGATACGAACCAGAGGGGTATTACCAATTGCCTCTGCATTATTGCTATAAACCGCGATACCTAAATTGGCAGGTGTTGGAAAAGCTGAATCTGTAGTCATTAGAATATCCTTGATGTTATTCGCCAAGATGTATTTACATGATACAAGCATTTTCCGGCTTTGTAGATGCCTGAAACAAGATGGAATCACGATAGCAGTTTGAAATGAAACATCTTCTTCCTAAAAAACCGGAACACGATAAAATTATCTTATATTTTAATTAGTAAATTATAACTATTCTTGATAACACAATTCATTAAAAACCATAGTAATTCACGCTTTCTATCCATCAATTCACGCTGTTCGAGTCGTATAATTCGCGGGCTGTAATTGTATAAATGGACATAGTAAATGAAAACCGATCTTGAAATTGCCGCGATGCGGGATTCAGCTCAACAGGTTGTCGGTATTTTAAAGTTAATGGCCAATACGGACCGACTGCTCATTTTATGTCATCTCTCCCAAAATGAACTGAATGTCTCTCAAATTGAAGAGATTACCGACATCAGACAGCCAACCCTGTCTCAGCAGCTCATGATTTTGCGTAAAAGCGATGCGGTAAATACCCGTCGAGACGGTAAACAGATCTATTATTCGATCAAAGACCAGAACCTGGTAGAAATGTTAAAAAAGCTTTATCAAATCTACTGTGTAAATCAAGCAGTCGCTTAAAGCTGCAATTTACCTCATTCGTCCTGTTTTATTTTAAAGCGATCTGCCTGATTTAAATTTTCTTTACTGAGAGTTTTAAGTCTTTTGCCTTGATCCTTTGTCCCCTCATTCATTTTTTAAAATGTGAATGATCACCTATTTATATCCTAAGACTTCTTAGCAGAATTTATGCATAATATATCTATATTTGTGATTTAGACCTGTATATGCCAAATTTTAAGTCTAGACTGCTCAATAGACTCCCTGCCTGGTCATGGTTAAGTCAGTACAGCCCAGTGAAATTAAAATCAGATGTACTGGCTGCCCTGATTGTCGTCGCGATGCTGGTACCCCAAGGGATGGCCTATGCCATGCTGGCAGGTTTGCCACCGATTATGGGACTCTATGCCAGTATTCTACCAATGATCATTTATGCCTTATTGGGCGGCAGTACGACCTTATCGATTGGACCAGTAGCCATCATTTCCATGATGACCTTTGCCACACTGAATCCATTATTTGAAGTGGGTTCTCCGGTCTATATTGAAGCGGCAACTTTATTGGCATTGATGGTCGGCATTATTTCCCTGCTTTTGGGCCTGTTCCGTTTTGGCTTTTTGATTCAGCTGATCAGCCATCCAGTCATTCAGAGTTTTATTATTGCTTCGGCTCTATTGATTGCTTTTGGTCAGTTCAAGTTTCTGGTGAATTTACCTTTAAAAGCCAATAATATTCCCGAGCTGGTGAAAAGCCTGATTGAATATTTACCACTTTTGCATCTCCCGAGTCTGATCTTTGGCCTGCTTTCTATCGGTTTACTGGTTTATCTGCCGAAACTATTAAAATCTCAAGCAGTACAAAGCCGGATCGGTTCGACTGATTTTCTGGTTCGAGCAGTTCCACTGATTCTGGTTTTTCTCGGTATTGCTGCCGTTCTGTTATTGGATTTAAAAGTTCAGGGCATTAAAACCGTCGGTGAAATTCCTTCAGGCTTTCCGCCTTTGTCTTTCCCACACTGGAACTGGGAGTTGGTGATGACCTTATTACCGGGTGCCAGCATGATTGCCATGATCAGTTTTGTGGAATCTCTCTCTATTGCTCAGGCAACGGCGCTACAGCAGCGTAGCAATTTGAACAGTAATCAGGAACTGATTGCGCTCGGTGTAGCTAATATCAGTGCCGGAATCAATTCCGCCTTTCCTGTAACCGGTAGTCTGTCACGTACTGTGGTTAATGCTGACGCTGGCGCCAAAACACCTTTGGCTGGCGTATTGTCTTCTTTATTGATTGTCGTGGTTAGTCTGTTTTTTACCAGCTTCTTTGAGGATCTGCCGCTGACCATTCTGGCTGCAACCATTATTGTGTCTATCTGGAAACTGGTTAATTTCCAGCCTTTCGTCGATGCCTGGCGTTATTCCAAAGCTGATGGCATTGCCATGTGGATTACTTTTTTTGGTGTGGTATTACTGGATATTACTACCGGTCTAATCGTCGGGATTATTTCGACCTTTATTCTTATGCTATGGCGCATCAGCCGCCCTCATATTGCAGTCGTGGGTCTGGTGGAAGGCACCCAGCATTTTCGGAATATCCAGCGTCATCAGGTGATGACCTCTGATCGGGTTCTGTCACTGCGTATTGATGAAAATCTAAGTTTTTTAAATGCGCATACCTTAAAAGGTTATCTGATTAATCAGTTAAGTTTAAATGACAAGTTAGAGCATGTGATTTTGAACTGCTCCAGTATTAGTGCGATTGACTTGAGTGCCTTGGAAACACTGGAAGAGCTCAATGCTGAATTGTCAAAACTGAATATTCGCCTGCATTTTGCAGAAGTGAAAGGCCCGGTATTCGACCGCTTGCAAGCCTCCAAACTATTGACACATTTGAGTGGACGGATTTATCTAACCCATTTTCAGGCAATTCAGGATCTGGCTCCGGAAATCTTCGAGAAGCCTCAACATTATATGATTTAAGATTTTTTAATTCCTTGCATGATAGACATGCTGTCATGCAAAGAATTGAACTGAAACATAACTGGAAATGATTGATTTAAATTCTATATTCATCTAAAAAATAAAGTTTAAAAACCGATCATTGAATCTGGCTATTTCTAAGAATTTTGTATGGAAATAATACGATCAAGATAAAAAATCATCTTAATTATTTATTAATTTTCAGATATTTAAATATTATCTAAAAATATATTTTAAGCGATCCTTAATTTAAGTATAAAATAACGCAAATTTTTTTCGCATTTAGCCCTCGTAATTTTCACAAGGCAACCTTATGTTTTCTGCCCTTTCGCGTCTGAGTTTAGTCTCCCGAATCATCATCGCCATTATTCTAGGTGTTGGTGTGGCTCTGTTATTTCCTGAAGCTGCACCTTTCTTAAGCCTATTGGGCGATCTGTTTATTAAGGCACTAAAATCCGTCGCGCCAGTTCTGGTTTTCATTCTGGTTCTTGCATCAATCGCAAATTTCCAGGTTGGCCAGACCAATTCAACGATAAGACCTATTATGCTGATGTATGCTGTCGGCATGTTCCTGGCAGCATTAAGCGCTGTGATCGCCAGTATTTTATTTCCAAGCACATTGTTCCTGGATATTGCAGCGCAAGGTGATTTACAGCCGCCAGGCAGCCTAGGTGAAATTCTCAAAAATCTGGTGCTGAGCTTTGTAGCGAACCCGGTGGTTGCCATTGCTGAAGCGAATTTTATTGGAATTCTGGCATGGTCAATTGCGTTAGGGATTGCCTTCCGTCATGCATCGCACACAACTAAAACCTGTTTAAATGACGCTGCCAATGCCATCAATTATGTAATTCGTCTGGTAATCAGCTTTGCACCAGTGGGTATTTTTGGTCTGGTTGCCGTGACTTTTGCCGAAGCGGGCCTAGATACCTTGACCAGCTATGCGCATTTATTAGCTGTTCTGCTGGGTACCATGGTATTTGTGGCCTTGGTGATTAACCCATTAATGGTGGGTTTCATTACCCGTCGCAATCCGTATCCACTGGTGTTTACCTGCTTACGTGAAAGTGGCATTACCGCGTTCTTTACTCGCAGTTCTGCTGCCAATATTCCGGTAAATCTGGACTTGGCAAAACGCTTAGGTGTGAAAGAGACTACTTCAAGCGTAGCGATTCCTTTAGGTGCAACAATTAACATGGCTGGTGCATCAGTGACGATTACCGTGTTGTCTTTAGCTGCAGTGAATACTTTAGGTGTTAGTGTTGACTTCACCACTATGCTGATTCTTTCTATCGTAGCGACTGTGTCTGCATGTGGCGCTTCAGGTGTGGCTGGTGGTTCACTATTGCTGATTCCGGTAGCTTGTGGCCTGTTCGGGATTTCTTCAGATATCGCAATGCAAGTGGTAGCAATTGGTATGGTGATCAGTGTATTGCAGGACTCTACCGAGACTGCACTCAACTCATCTACCGATGTTTTATTTACTACAGCAGTAGACCGCGCTACAGATTGATTTTATATTGAAGAATCAAGATGTTTTGCTAATGATATTGCCATGCCATTACAGCGTTTACCATCGTGGGTTCAATTGGGTGCATTCTTCCTTGCGGTAAATGCCGGAATGATTAATGTATTAGGACTGGTGACCGTGTTGCATCAGTCCGTTTCACATATGACCGGTAACGTCAGTATGCTGGCGATGGCGCTGCTGGACTGGCAACCACGCCAGATTTTGTATCTGATTCTGGTTACGCTCTGTTATGTGATTGGCTCGATGTATAGCGGGCTGATTTTAGGAAATAGTCACTTTCGCTTGGGACGCCTGTATGGTTATCCTTTAAGCCTAGTGGCTTTTTTTATATTCATTTGCTGGCTGTTATTGCCCTATTTCCCGCGTTATGCCTTGTTATGGGCCTGTGTCGCGATGGGTGTACAAAATGCCATGGTCAGCCACTATAAAGGTGCGATTATCCGGACCACCCATTTGTCTGGTGTACTGACCGATTTAGGTCTGGCTATGGGCTATCGCCTGCGTGGTCTGGTAGTAGAATCCCGTAAAGTGATCCTGCATATGCTGATTCTGGCCGGCTTTTTGGTGGGTGGCATACTTGCCAGCTGGATTTATCCTTATTTAAAATTAAATGCATTCCTGGTCCCTACAGTGTTAAGCCTGCTGCTTAGCCTGACCTATTGGGTGATCTATTTACGTTATCGACATCAACACGACTAATTTCTGGAAACTCTCATGGTTAAAAATGCATTACAGGCACAATTGTTAAAGGCAGGCCTAGTCGATAATAAAAAAGCCAAAAAACTGTCTAAACAGGCTATACATGAAAAGCGCACAGGCGACAGTAAAGAAGCCGAAATCAAGGCAAAGATTGAGCAGGACAAACAGGAAAAGCTGGCTAAAGACCAAGCCATTGAACAGGCGAAAAAAGTCCAGTTGCAGGAAAAAGAACTCAAAGCGGCCATCATGCAGATGATTAATCAGCATAAAATCCGCGATACGGATGGCGAAATTAGTTATCAGTTTATTGATGATAGCAAGATCAAGAAAGTTTATATCAACCAGCAGATTTATAATGCGCTGGTCGCTGGCAGTCTGGTGATTGCGCGTGAAAATGAGAGTTACGCTTTCCTGCCTAAAGCTTTGGCGGATCGCATCAATTCGAAAATGGAAGGCTTTATCATTGTGAATAATTCAGAGAAAAATGAAGAAACCACTGATGAAGAAGACCCATATGCAGCTTATGTGATTCCTGATGATTTAATGTGGTAAACACATTTTCCTTAAAAGGAAAGCATAAATAAAAAACCGGCATATTTGCCGGTTTTTTTAATCTGTTTCATTAAGTCTATGTCAGCTTGCCTTTTGCATATTCTTGTTTTAATAGATAGCAAATTTCACTCAATTTAAATCTTATTTGGAAACTTCAGATTTCATATAACGAGCCTTAAATGAAAGCGCTAATAACTAAAATTTAGTCTGTAAATATGCAATAAATCCCTCAATTTTCTTAATAACGTATAAGCAGATATGCAAAGGACTCACGTTATTTTGCTGAGCTTTTTCTACCCTATACTTTGCTCTTTCTAAGAGTGCTATTACATAATGTATAGAGCTTTTAAGAATTTTTTTCGGATCTTTCTTTGAATACAAGTAACAATCAATTTTTTCAAAAGATTCATCATTAACCACTATCTCTAATATAGTGTTATTAATTTCATGGCTTATTGATTGCTCAATATGTTCCAGTTCATAGAAATGTAAGCTTGTGCTATAACTATTTGAAGATTTTTCATTTTTAATGATTAAGATTATATGATTTTAATCCTAGCACTATCCCCTAAAAAAAGTAAGTATATAAAATGTAAAATAAACATTAAGTTATGTTGAACTAACATAATAAACGCTATACCAAATTCTTTAATTCACTCTGACCTTTTTTAATTTTTTAAAGTTTAAAAAGAAGCATAGGAATACCAAGTTAGGCTGTTCTATCGATTTTTCACATTTCCTAGCCATTAACCAATCAATTTTCATTGATCTATTTAATCTGAATTAACCTGAAGGAAAAAATAAATGCCTGAATAGTGATTAAGTTCGCCTCCTCTAAGAAAGATATGTTTTAAAAGGTTATCCAAGATTAAAAAATTGCGTTTAAACCTATAAACTCTAACAAATTTTTTGAGTTAAAGAGAAAGATCAGTTGGAACAGTTTAATTTTATTCAGAATATTCGAGATTGGGCCGATCAGTACCCATGGCTGGAAATGTTATCTTCACTGAGTATTGTGATTTTACTGGCCATCCTTGCCAATGTGTTTGCCAAACAGATTGTCGTACGCGGTATTCGTCAACTGATTTCCAAAATGCCCTTTGCCAATAATCAGATTTTTGCTGAACATAGTGTGATTCGCCGGATTTCCAATATTGTTCCGGCAATCGTGATCATGAACGGGATTACCACTGTCCCGCATTTATCCGATAAGGTGCAAACCTTTGTGCAAATGGGTGCTCAGGCGTTTATTTTCCTGACCATTGCTCTGGCACTCGGTGAGTTACTGAATATCTTTAACCTGATTTATCAGCGTAATCCCAAGTCACGCAACAAGCCGATTAAAGGTTATTTACAGCTGGTCAAGCTGATCATCTTCATTGTTTGTGGCTTGATGATTTTAGGCACTTTCCTGAAAAAAGATGTATTCACCTTGCTCGCTGGCTTTGGTGCGATGGCCGCTGTCCTGATGCTGGTCTTTCAAAATACGATTCTGTCACTGGTGGCTTCGGTTCAGATTTCATCTTATGACATGGTACGTATTGGTGACTGGATTGAAATGCCGACCCTAAATGCCGATGGTGATGTCATTGATATGTCATTACATACAGTGACTGTGCAGAACTTTGACAAGACTGTGACCACGATTCCGACCAATAAACTGGTGACTGATACCTTTAAAAACTGGCGCGGCATGCAGGAAGCGGGTGCCCGCCGGATCAAACGTTCAATTCATATTGATCAAACCAGCGTACATTTCATGACGGCTGAAGAACAGAACAAGCTGAAAAATTTTATCCTGCTGGATCAATATCTGAATACCAAATCAGAAGAACTAGAGAAGTTTAACCAGCAGCTCCAGCATCATTCACAATACAACCAGCGCCGTCTGACCAACTTAGGCACGTTCCGCGCTTATCTGGAATTTTATCTACAACAGCATCCTGGTATTGCCAAAGATTTCTCATTGATGGTACGTCAATTACAACCGACCAGCGAAGGTTTACCACTGGAAATTTATGCTTTCACCAATACGACGGTTTGGGCAGAGTATGAAAATATCCAGTCAGATATCATGGACCATATTCTGGCGATTATTCCGGAATTTGGATTGAAGGTGTATCAGGCGCCTTCTGGGAGTGATTTTAAAGAATCTTTTAACGCGAGTTCTTCATCTCCGATTATCACTTAAACTAACCTTTCAACTTAAGCCCGAAATAATCTTTCATTTCGGGCTTTTTTATTCAGTATTTAAAATGAATTCAGGCTCTTATTTTTAGTTTTCATATCAGCTGGCATAAATCTGGCATGAGTTTCTGCTCTGCAACCTAAAGTTTGATTTAGTTAAACATTTGTGGCAATTTCACTCAAATTCAGACTTCAAAAAGCAGAATCCTTTATAATCCTCGCAAAGAAAATACATGATAAGAGTACGTGAATGTTTCGATGGCTTGAACGGCTGGTAGATCCCTATCCCACCAAAAACCTGAATCAACCTTTACCCACCAGCTTTTTCCCCTTTGTCTGGCAGGCAGCTTATGGGGTACGCCGTTATTTGCTGATTCTAGTATTGTGTACCGCAGGTGCAGCTAGTTTTGAGGCCTTACTCTATTCAAAAATTGGCGATCTAGTGAACTGGTTGAGCCAAAGTCAGCCAGACACTTTTTTAGATCAACATGCCAGCAATCTAACCTTATTAAGTATTATCTTGCTGGCCAATATCCTGTTTGCCAGTGCCCAGTCCCTGATCAAGCATCAGATTTTGTACAGTAATTTTCCGATGCGTCTGCGTTGGCGCTTCCATAATTTATTGCTCAAACAGAGTTTGGACTTCTTCCATAATGACTTCGCCGGACGTTTATCAGCCAAAGTCATGCAAACGGCGCTGGCGATCCGGGAATTCTGGGTCATTTTAGGCGATATGCTGGCCTATGTGCTGATTTATTTCGTCACGATTAATATTGTTTTGGGTGCTATTTCACCCTTACTCATCCTGCCGCTTATGGTCTGGCTATTCTTGTTTATTTGTGCCGCCTGCTATTTCATTCCAAAATTAAGCAAGATTTCATCCTTACAAGCGGATGCGCGTGCAGTCATGACCGGACGTGTGACTGATGCCTATACCAATATTCAGACCGTAAAACTGTTTGCGCATGCAGGCCGAGAAAGTCAGTATGCCAAATCCTCCATGCAGGAATTTATGGTTACGGTATATAAACAGATGCGTCTGGGCGCTCAATACGAAATCAGCATTCTGATGCTGAGTGTTGTGCTATATGCAGGTGTGCTGGGAACTGCGATCTGGCTGTGGATGCAAGGTCAAGCGCAGCTGGGGATCATTGCAGCAACCACAGCAATGGTATTAAAGCTGAATAGTATTGCCGAGTTTATGATGTGGCAGACCTCTGCCCTGTTTGAAAATGTCGGTACTATTCAGGACGGAATGAAAACTCTGGGTCGTCGGATCAATATTCAAGACAAAGAAGATGCGAAAGAACTGGAGCTGAAACACGGTGAGATTAAATTTGATAATGTCACTTTTGCCTATAATGAAAAACCGGTGATTGACCAGTTTAATCTGACCATTCGTCCGGGTGAAAAAATTGGCATCGTGGGGCGTTCTGGTGCCGGTAAATCTACTCTGATTCAATTGTTATTGCATTTCTATCATCTGAATCAGGGCCGTATTCTGATTGATGGCCAGGATATTGCCGATGTCACTCAGGACAGTTTGCGTAAAAATATTGCGCTGGTCACTCAGGATACGTCTTTGCTGCATCGTACCGTAGCTGAAAATATCAAATACGGTCGTCCGGATGCGACTGATGAAGAGATGTTTGAAGCTGTACGCAAGGCCAAAGCAGAAGAATTCATTCCGAATCTGACTGATTTGCGTGGCCGTAGAGGCTATGACGCCTATGTGGGTGAACGTGGCGTGAAGCTTTCTGGTGGACAGCGCCAACGTATTGCCATTTCCCGGGTATTCCTGAAAGATGCACCGATTCTGATTCTGGATGAAGCCACAAGTGCTCTGGATTCCGAGGTCGAAGCAGCTATTCAGAATAGTCTGGATGACTTGATGCAAGGCAAAACGGTTATTGCGATTGCGCATCGTCTTTCTACCATTGCGCAGATGGATCGTCTGATTGTAATGGATCAAGGTAAAATTGCCGAGCAAGGTACGCATGATGAACTGGTTGCCTTAAACGGGATTTATGCGCAGTTATGGCAACGTCAAACAGGCGGTTTCTTGGTACAGCAACATACTAAAACTGACAACTTGCATGAAGCATAATTGCTCTCTACCCAGTAGTAGCTGACATCTACAACAGAAACCGAAGCATTCTATTTGAGTCATTTGAATAGTAATGCTTCGGTTTTCTTTCATGGGAATATCATCTACTCCAAGAGCAGTTTTTTATTCTAGATTTTTCGAAAAACAGCTCTATTCTGAATTAATAGAAATCTGTAGGCTTAAAATTAAATCCCTAAAATATCTCTGGTTTACATTGATTTCCAACTTTAAATTAGGCTACTCTGCTTGAAGTTGATTGAAATCTTCTTGTGGAAATTGCCGCAGCTTTGTCCAACAATTTTTATCAAGAAAATGGCTTTTTCATGCCAATATGAAGTGAAAATAAAAAAATTTGAATGAGTGCAACGGATCGCGCATGAAAACAATAGCTCCACGCCAAGACCAAGGTATTCCAGGTGTATACGGTCTCTTGCTTCTCGATGTCATTTCCCGCTGGGGGTATAATAATGAGTCGCTTTTTAAACCTTTTGGCCTGACCAGTGAACAGTTGGCAGATCCTGATTACCGTATTCCGACCCCTGTGGCCAATGAACTGGTCAAGCATGCCCTGAAGCTCACTGGTGAACCGACACTGGGTTATCACTTAGGTACCCAGATGCGGATTTCGATTCATGGCTTTATCGGTTATGCCATCATGACGGCGAATAATATTACCGAAGCTCTGGTGCTGGCGAACCGATTCATTCAGTTACGTTTACCCTTCTTGCAATTATTTTTCTCGACCTTTGGCGCTAAGGCAACCGTACAGCTGCAAACTGATATTCAGCTTGAACCGCTTCGCACAGAAATATCGATTGCCCTGATGATTGGTCTGATCAGTATGGCCAAAGCCATTACCGGGGTTAACGATGCGACCGGAGAAATCGACTTCGATTTTAAAAAGCCGGAAGGTTTTGAGCGCTTCATGGCGAAATTTCCTACGCATCAGTTCCGTTTTGAACAGCCGCATTTAATTTTAAGTTTTGATAGAAGCTACCTGATGAACAAGCTGGTACATGCTGATCCAATTGCCAGCCAGATTGCGATTAACCAGTGTGAAGCTGAATTATCTGCTTTAGGTGAACGGCACCGGATTGCCATGCGGGTACGGGATATTCTGACTCATTCCGAACAGCATTATCTGAGTATTGAAAGCGTAGCTGAACGCCTGCACATGTCAGATCGAACCTTAAAGCGTCAGTTGGCCGCTGAAGGTACTTCTTTCTCTACGCTGGTGGATGAAGTGCGCTACCGGCATGCCACTTCCTTATTATCCCGTACAGACTTTACTCTGGAGCAGATCGCTGATGAACTTGGCTATAGTGATGTGGCCAATTTTAGTCGGGCGTTTAAGCGCTGGAGTGGTCGTAGCCCGAGCAACTGGCGTAAAGATCCTTATTTATAAGCAAGGATAAACCTTTTGTTTTGGCCAAAAAGAATGTATAAAACATATCAAAAATGATCTTAAGATTTTTAGGGAGTTATCAATGAATCATCCTTCAGAATTAAAGTACGCAAGTACACATGAATGGGTACGCATTGAGGGTGATCTTGTTGTGACCGGTATTTCCGACCATGCACAGGATGCATTAGGTGATCTGGTTTATGTAGAAGCACCAGATCTTGACTCACATATTACTGCGGGCGAACAGGCTGGCGTGGTTGAATCAGTGAAAACCGCTTCTGATATTCATGCGCCTGTCTCTGGTACAGTCGTTGAAATCAATGCTGCGCTTGAAGATGATCCTGACCTCATTAATGATGACCCGTATGGCAAGGGCTGGATCTATAAAATCAAACCGGACAATATGACAGATGTAGAAAAGCTACTATCTAATACAGAATATGAAGCTGGCCTATAAGTCACTTCAATTTAACACGGAAAAATAAGAATCAGCCTGCGGGCTGATTTTTTTACGCACTGAAAACTACGTATTTAAAGCTCTCCATCAAATACAATGTATTCATATCGGAATTTTATTGTATTTTTCACACATTTTTCTTAAAGTCTTTGCTGTGCCTGCTATTGCTCGCATCAGATAGCTCAGGCTGCTTTATAAAAATAATACTCATGCTCACCGCAGCATTTCCCTATAGATCAATTTAGGAAAATTATGAAATCCAATCTATTGCCTTTATGGACCAAGCCTTTTGTGCTGTGTCTGGCCAATAACCTGTTTTTATTTATTTTCTATTTTGCACAAACCACGATTTTACCGATTTATATCCTGAAAGAATTAGGCGGAAACTTAGCCCAAGCCGGTCTGGCCATGACCTTGTTCATGATTTCAGCGATTGCAGTACGTCCTTTTAGTGGCCTGATTATTGAGAAATTGGGTATCCGTAAAACCCTGATTATTTCTGGAATCTTTTTCAGTCTATTTTCCCTAGCCTACCTGCTTGCCGATCAGCTTACGACCTTATTTATCATCCGTTTTTTGCATGGGATCTGGTTTAGTATTTTGACTACAGTCTGTGTTCCTGTAGTGAATCAGTTTATTCCAGAACAGCGTAAAGGCGAAGGCATGGGCTATTACGTCATGTCAGTCAATCTGGGTATTGTGCTAGGACCATTGATTGGCTTAAGTCTGATTGAATACTGGTCTTATTTTCAGATCACAACATTGCTGATTGCATTAGTTTTTATCGGATTTGCTTTCTGCTTAATGATTCCGGTCAAGGAGCCTGAGCACATCATTCAAATTATTCCTGCAAAAAAAGGACTGGTGTTGTCTGATGTTATGGAAAAGAAAGTGCTGCCTGTCGCTGTTCTGGCAGCTCTGATTTCTTTCTCTTATGCCAGTATCATATCTTTTATCGCGCCTTTTGCTGCCAGTAAAAATCTAATGGCGTATGCCAGTTTATTCTTTGTCGTATTCGCCATTTCCATGATGAGCTTGCGTCCAATTACCGGAAAAATTTACGATCGTAAAGGTCCACAATATGTGATTTATCCTGCGCTATTAGTATTTAGTTTAGGACTCTTTTTACTGAGTCAGATTCAGACCCTATGGGGATTCCTGTTGGCTGCTGTATTGATTGGGGTCGGTTTTGGCAGCGTACAACCCTGCATTCAAACACTGGCCATTCAACGTGCACCGAAACACCGGATTGGTTATGCGACTTCGACCTTTTATACTTTCTATGATGTAGGAATTGCAGTCGGCTCGCTACTGATTGGGGCACTTATTGCTACTTATAGTTATCAGTTCGCATTTATTCTCTGTAGTCTACTCACCTTATGCAGTATTGTTTACTTTAAATTGGTCGTTCAAGTTAAGACTGCCTAATACAAGTTAATATTAAATATAATAAAAACAGGCAGATGAACTGCCTGTTTTAATTTCAATATAAGATACCTTTATTCAGATGCTGAAGTATTTTCCTGTTCTTTTTCTTCAGCTTTCGGTTCTTGCATCATCGTGAATTGTGTTGCTTCTCCGGTAACAGGATTATCCTGGCGGTTGCTTTTCAACTTGATCTGTAAACGTAATTCATTAGTCGAATCAGCATTACGCAATGCTTCCTCATAAGAAATCGCACCCTCGTTATACAGGTCAAATAAGGCCTGATCGAAAGTCTGCATGCCCAGTTCACGAGATTTACCCATAATGGCTTTCAGCTCATGAAACTCACCTTTTAGAATCAGATCAGAAATCAAAGGTGTATTTAACATGATTTCAATCGCAGCACGCCGGCCTTTCCCATCCTGAGTACGAATCAGACGCTGGGAAATAATTGCCTTCACATTAGAAGATAAATCCATTAACAACTGATTACGGCGCTCTTCCGGGAAGAAGTTAATAATCCGGTCCAAAGTCTGGTTAGCATTATTAGAATGCAGTGTGCCCAGACATAAATGTCCGGTTTCAGCAAAAGCAATTGCGTGTTCCATGGTTTCGGTATCACGAATCTCACCGATCAGAATCACATCAGGTGCCTGACGTAAGGTATTTTTGAGCGCATTGTGCCAGGAATGGCAATCGACCCCAACTTCACGGTGAGTAATCATAGATTTTTTGTGCTTATGCACATATTCCACTGGGTCTTCCACGGTAATAATATGACCCGCAGAATTTTCATTGCGGTAGTCGATCATCGCTGCCAGAGAAGTCGATTTACCTGAACCCGTTCCTCCCACAACCAGTACCAGACCACGTTTTTCCATAATCACATGTTTCAATGATTCTGGTAATTTCAGTTTCTGGAAATTTGGAATTTCTGCCGTAATGGTCCGGATCACCATCCCGACCTGAAGCTGTTGTACAAAAACATTTACCCGGAAGCGCGATACACCCGGCACGGTAATCGCGAAGTTACATTCCAGTTCAGCTTCAAACTCTTGACGCTGTTTGTCATTCATCAAGCTATAAGCGAACAGTTTGGTTTTTTCAGCAGTTAGAGTCTGTTGTCCAAAGGGCTTCATTAAGCCCTGATGTTTAATACTCGGTGGAAAATCTGCGGTAATAAATAAGTCTGAGCCCCCATATTCCACTACTTTGGTCAGCATGTGATGCATGAATTTTTTTGCTTCGTCCAACAGTTCTGCCGTGAACATTCTCTTCCCCTGGAAATACACAATTACATGAATTTTAAATGCTTGATTCATGCCAATATCATTTGATTTTTATTGTGCAGCGTTTTTTTTAAAGCCTCAAATAGATTTGATTTATAAAGAAAATATTTTTTAAAATTATGTGATATAGTTCAATTAAATATCAATTAAGTAGACATATATTGCCTTTTAATACCTATTTCATTTTAAAAGAATATTACAATGAAAAAGATCATATTCAGGATAAGTGCAAGACAGTGAAACTGAATTCACCAGGCAAGTAAGGATAAAATTAAAAATTTAGATAGGTGGCCGAAAACTGCCTTGCTTAAAAGCCACCATTAAAAAAGGTTTATGACTCAGTTCTATTGAGCTGAATGGCAGTCTGTTTATTAAAAACAAAGATTAATCAGGAGAAAGTGCACGCGATCTGGATTGTTCCAGAAGTGAAATCTGTGCATTTTCTGCCTGTAAAACAGGATTGATACGACTGCTCTTCAGCTTGATTTGTAGACGTAATTCATTGCTGGAGTCTGCATTACGCAAAGCTTCTTCATAAGAAATAATGCCTTGGTTATATAAATCAAACAACGCCTGATCAAAGGTTTGCATGCCCAGTTCCCGCGAACGAGCCATAATCGTTTTAAGCTCATGGAATTCACCTTTACGAATCAGGTCAGAAACTAAAGGTGTATTTTGCAGAATTTCTACCGCCGCACGACGACCTTTACCACCTTCAGTGCGAATTAGCCGCTGAGAAATCACGGCTTTGATATTAGCTGATAAATCTAGCAGTAACTGATTACGGCGTTCTTCTGGGAAGAAGTTAATAATCCGATCCAGTGCCTGGTCGGCATTATTGGAATGAAGTGTGGCAAGGCATAAATGGCCGGATTCAGCAAAGGCAATTGCATGTTCCATACTGTCTGTATCTCGGATTTCACCAATCACGATAACGTCAGGTGCCTGCCGCATAGTATTAATCAGTGCATTGTGCCAGGAAACACAATCCACACCAATTTCGCGCTGGGTGATCATCGACTTTTTATGCTGATAAACATATTCCACCGGGTCTTCGATCGTAATAATATGCCCCTCAGTATGCGTATTACGGTAATCAATCATGGCTGCCAACGTAGTCGATTTTCCGACACCCGTTGCACCGACTACCAGCACCAGACCACGTTTCTGCATAATGACCTGTTGCAATGAATCCGGTAAGCCTAGCTGCTCAAAGCTTGGAATATCTGTCGTAATGACCCGAATCACCATGCCTACATTGTGCTGTTGCTGAAAGACATTAACCCGAAAACGAGATACATTCGGGATGCTAATACTAAAATTGCATTCCATCACCGATTCAAATTCCTGAATCTGTCGCTCATTCATCAAGGCATAAGCAAACAAACGGGTCTTATCGGCTGTGAGTTTCTGCTGGCCAAACGGTTTCATCAACCCCTGCTGTTTGATACTGGGCGGGAAATCAGCTGTGATAAAAAGATCGGAACCACCATATTCAACGACTTTGGTCAGCATACGGTGCATAAATTTACGTGCTTCATCGAGCAATTCAGTTGTATACATAGCAGGCTTCCTGGGATCATGACTCATCCACTGTATAAAAACAGTGTCAGGCTGATCTCTAATAAATTATTGTTATTGTTTGTTTTTTAAATTAATTTTTTCTTATTCAATGTTTAAAATCGGTTTAATACTCATTATTTTAATTTTCAAAATATCGAATATGTTGCTTTCAGCATTTAGAAAAATACTCTTAACAACCATATCCGATCATAATATCTTTCCCCAACAAATTGGGGAAAGACAAGGCCATCAGTTTAAGCGCTACGCTTTAAACTTTCGCATCGCAGTGAATCAGCCATATTTAACAATAATTGCTCGGTTTTTGTCCAGCCCAGACATCCGTCAGTCACTGACTGGCCGTAAACCATATCTTCTGAGATTTTCTGGTTGCCATCCACAAGATGACTTTCGAGCATTACACCACGTACATTGCTGTGCAAACGTTCAGCGACGATCTGCTCCAGCACTTCAGGTTGTAGCATTGGGTTTTTTGAACTATTGCCATGACTGCAATCAATAACTAGGGCTGGTAAATCAGTTGAGTGTTTCGCTTTAATTTTTTCAATTTCAGACAACAGGTAGTTCGGACCACTATTTGAACCACGCAGGATCAAATGTGCTTTTGGATTCCCTTTTGAATTCAGGATACATGGCAGACCCGATTGGCTCATACCCATGAACTGATGTGGATTGGAAGCTGATTGAATAGCATCAAGAGCGATCTGAATCGAACCATCTGTTCCATTTTTGAAACCGATGCTGTAAGGCATATGACTGGAAATTTCACGGTGAATTTGTGATTCACTGGTACGCGCGCCAATCGCGCCCCAGGCCAATAGGTCATCGAAATACGCCGTTGCCATTGGACTTAAGATCTCCGAGGCAATCGGCAGACCCATGCCAATCAGTTTTAGGTACAGTGCACGAGATTTTTCCAGACCCAATTGTATATTGGATGAGCCATCGAGTTCTGGGTCATACAGGAAGCCTTTCCAGCCTACAGTAGTACGTGGTTTTTCAATATAAGCCCGCATAACCAAGAAAATTTGATCAGAAACCTGTTCCTGAAGCTGTTTTAATTTTTCTGCATATTCAAGTGCGGAAGCTTCATCATGAATGGAACATGGTCCGGTAATTACCATTAAACGGTGATCTTTACCCTCTAAAATATTTTGAATAATTTGACGCTGTTCAGCGACTTGTGCAGCCAATTGCGGAGACAGTGGCAATTGCTGCTTAAGCTGCTGTGGCAAAGCTAAAATGGTTTCTGTTTGATGTTGTTGTGATGTATTTGCAATATTCATGACTTTAAATCCTGGGACTGGCAATCAGTCCAAACTTTTATTTGAGCGTTATGGGTCTAATCGAAGATGTCGAAAGCGTCATTAGTTGGCTAAAGTAAGACCAATAAAAGTTGCTAAAGTATGAATAGTTAAAGTTTGTCATGGCTGTCTCCAAAAAATTGTTAAATCACATGCATAAAAAAACCTGATCAGGGTTGCCGATCAGGTATTAACTGGTGGGCAACCTTTTCATTGCCCAAACGCGTTCAGGCAATTATCTAAACTGCCAAAAATAAAAATATGCGTTTGAAATGATAGGTTGCTTTAACATGTTTATGTCTTTCATAAAAATGTGAATCTGAAATTAAAATACGCGCTCTATCCAATTTTGACAAGTAGTAAATATAAAAAAATATTTATCAGTATTTATACTTTTACTTATCGCCCTAGAATTCTAACCTTTCAGATATTAATGATGGACAAAGTCGTGACGGTCAGCGGACTTTGCCCATTTCCTTAAAACCAAGATCATATTTAAACTTGTTTGATCTTGATTTTAGCATTTGCAATTAACGGGTTACACGGTTCCAGGCATCACGTACTGCAAATTTTGCCTGTTCCCAGTTCAGACGTGACTGGCCTTTTGCCTGTTCCCATTTAACTTTCAGATCGCTTTCTACGTCTTCAAAACGGGTGTTGGCATCATATGCCCCACGGTTTTCATAACCGACACGATAGGCCGCATCATAGTCACGATCGTAATCTAAATCGCTATACGTGGTACGGGCATCTGAATAATAAGGGGTTTCAACGGCATTATCTCGCCAGAACGCTGCTTCTTCAGTCGGGTTCACAGCTTCGCCTACGCCTTTACCTGCCAGACCGCCAACAACAGCACCAACTACACCACCGACAGCGACACCCACTGGCCCGCCTGCAGCACCAATGGCTGCACCTGCAGCTGCGCCACCTGCTGCACCTACACCTGTACCTACAGGATGTGCGCCAGGTTCACCAGTAATTGGATCGGCATTTAAATCATCACGGACATCTTTAGGCGCATTCTTAATTACATCACGATCAAAATTATCATTCGACATAGAGCTTATCCTTATTCTTTAAAATGGTTTTAGCACGCATTTGCATACGTTCTATTTAATATAAGCATCTGGCATGTAATGACATTAGCAGGCATGTGTTGTTTCAGTGACGCTCTGTGAGGCTTTCATGCACTAATGTATCCTGAATCAAGTGAAAGCCGCATAAAAAAGACCGGTTCGATACCGGTCTTTCTTAAAATTGAAAAAGATTAGTCAAAATGAATCACGGTACGGATTGACTTGCCTTCATGCATCAGATCAAAGGCTTCATTGATCTGTTCTAATGGCATCGTATGTGTCACAAATGGTTCTAATTGAATTTCGCCTTTCATGGCCTGTTCAACCATGCCCGGTAATTGAGAACGGCCTTTAACACCACCAAATGCCGTACCCATCCATTTACGGCCAGTCACTAACTGGAATGGACGAGTCGAGATTTCTTTACCTGCACCTGCCACACCAATAATCACAGACTGACCCCAGCCGCGGTGTGCACATTCCAGAGCTGAACGCATCACGTCGACATTACCAATACATTCAAAAGAGTGGTCTACGCCCCAACCGGTCATTTCCACAATCACTTGCTGAATTGGCTTGTCATAGTCTTTCGGATTCACAAAATCAGTAGCACCAAACTGTTTAGCCAGTTCGAATTTATCCGGATTGGTATCCACGGCAATAATACGACCGGCTTTGGCCTGACGAGCACCTTGTACAACTGCAAGACCAATACCGCCTAAGCCAAATACAGCAACACTATCGCCTTCCTGTACTTTAGCAGTGTTATGGACTGCACCAATACCTGTAGTCACGCCACAGCCTAATAAACACACTTGCTCATGGTTAGCTTCAGGGTTAATTTTCGCCAGAGAAACTTCTGCAACGACTGTATATTCAGAGAACGTTGAACAGCCCATGTAATGATAAATCGGCTGGCCATTATAAGAAAAACGGGTAGTTCCATCTGGCATTACACCTTTTCCCTGAGTCGCACGAACCGCTACACACAGGTTGGTTTTACCCGATTTACAGAACAGACATTCACCACATTCTGCTGTGTAAAGTGGAATCACATGATCACCCGGTTTCAGACTCGTCACGCCTTCACCTACCTCAACGACCACACCCGCACCTTCGTGGCCTAAAATGGCTGGAAATACGCCTTCCGGATCATCACCAGACAAGGTAAATGCATCGGTATGACATACGCCAGTATGGCTAATTTTTACCAGTACTTCACCTGCTTTTGGTGGAACAACATCTACTTCCACAATTTCTAATGGCTGACCTGGGCCAAATGCAACCGCTGCACGTGATTTCATGTAAAACGATCCTTTTATTACTGATTTACAGATGGTTAACAGTAACCTCTTTCTATTCGGAGATTCAACCATTAACATCACTAGTTGAGGAATAAAACCCCTATAACTAATGGAACATCAATGACTAAGCCCTCGTCAATTACATGTTTAAGTATTTTTGTTTTTAGCCTGACTATTTCTGGCTGTGAATTAGCTCCCAATACAGCAAAAGAAGAAGCTATTACTCCCGTACAATCGGCCCACTGGATCAGAGAGGAACAACTGCCACAGATTCAGGAAGGGAAAACGGCTTATCTGCCTTTATATGACGGTTTTATGAGTATGGCGGCAAGGTTATATCTGATCAATCAGGCCAAATACCATCTCGACCTGCAATATTACATCTGGAAAGATGACTATATTGGCAACATGATCCTCTCCCAATTATTAAAAGCCGCAGACCGTGGCGTGAAGGTTCGAGTTCAGATTGATGACCAGAACGGAACTCAACTGGATGATAAGCTGCTGGCTTTAGCCCAGCACCCTAATTTTGAAGTCCGACTATTTAATCCTTATAAATTCCGTCATTTGCGTGCTCTAGATTACGGATTCCGTATGAAATATGTTAATCCGCGCATGCATAACAAACTGATTATTGCGGATGGTACGGCAGCGGTCACCGGTGGTCGGAATATCAGTAGTGAATATTTTGATGCCAGTGAGGATTTTCAGTTTAGTGATGTTGATATTTTCTTTGCCGGAAAGCCAGCACACGATGCGAATCAGACCTTTATCAAATTCTGGAACGATGATCTGAGCTATGACATCCGACAAGTTCTAAATGATTCGGGTAATCCACAACTTTTAAAACGACTGAGAACCGAATTTAAAGAAGATGAAGTCGATAAGAATGAGCTGAAACGTCGGGTCGGTATTGCGGAACAACAGATTGATGAACAACTGAGAAAACGTCCGATCAAATGGGGAAATGCCTATTTTGTTGCCGATGCCCCTTCCAAGGTCCGTCGTAGCGCCCAGAATGGCGATTATATTTATACCCATATGCTGGAACTTATGGGTGAACCCAAAGATCATCTGGAACTGGTTTCTTCTTATTTCATTCCTACTCAGGAAGGAGCTGATTATTTAAGTAAACGTGCCCAACAGGGGGTCAAAATCAGAATTTTAACCAATTCCTTTCAGGCGAATGATGTCGCTTTGGTCCATGCCTATTATCAGCAATACCGTAAACAGCTCCTCAAAAATGGGATCGAGCTCTGGGAATTCAAACCTTATATTGAACGACCAAAACGGACCTGGTATGAAATTATGACCGGCAATATTATTCCGGCTAAAAATAAGAACAGTTCCAGTTTGCATGCCAAATTCTTTGATCTGGATGGCATGGTATTTATTGGTTCCTTTAACTTTGATCCACGCTCTGCCTATTTAAACACTGAAGTCGGTCTGGTGATTGAATCAGATCAACTCCAAGATGAAATTACAAAGTCCTTAAACCAGTATTTACCCAGAATGGCTTATCAGCTGAAGTTAAATAAAGAGAGCGAGATCATTTGGCTGGAACATCAAAAAAATGGTTCAGTCATTCAGCATAATCATGACCCTGAAACAACACAATTCCAGCGTTATATGATGAATCTGGCGACAAAATTTCCGGGAGAATGGTTAATGTAATGACATATACATTGCGATCAAATTACATTTAATGTGATTTTTCCTTAATTGATAGTTGGCTTTAGATAGTTTAGATCTTTATTAGTAATGAGCTGAACAATATAAAATTGACTAAATCTCTAAATCGGGTTGTTCTACTTATATTTTTCAGCTTATTTCTTATACATTAATCAGATCAATACCTACAAAGGTTTTACCTATTCCGTTGATTGCTCTAAAATTACACTTTTCCAGTATTTTGCGAATTTTCGCTTTCAACTCCCATGCAATTTTTTGATTTAAGCCGCCAGTTTAAACTCAGTGATATTCTCACCCCTGTTAAGACCTTGCAGGATCTGTCTCAACAAGAATGGTTTCTAGCCAAAGTACGGGTTGAACATGATTGCCTGTCTGATTCAGACTTGGTCGAAGGTCAGGTCGTACTTAAATCTAATCAGAATATCCAGGTTGAACTGGAATGGCTGATTCAGGATACCGGTTATGAACTACAGGTGTTATTTAAAGGTGTTGAAACCGAAGCTTCTGAAGAAACACTGGTGATGGTTAAAGGCGCGCAACTGGTCGATGAACAACAGCAACTGATTTCTGCACAGGCTTTAAGTTTATGGATTGACGGGACATTACTTCCGATGTTGCCAAATATTCGCAAGGAAATTAAAGCGCGCTTAAACCTGTGGGATTATGTGGAATATGATGGTTAATTCATTTTTCCATTTTTAAACTTTAAAAGAGCCAAATTGGCTCTTTTTTTGTTTGCAGGGAGTTTACCTAATATATTTAATTGGTTAAATTGCCCTTGCCTGAATATTTTTATGGCAATGCCTATTTTAGACATACAGATTAAGCTTGATTAAAATAATAAAGAGAAAACATCATGATTTCCCCTTCTGAATGGCAAAATATCCGTCAGGTTGTTGCAGATGCGCAGCGTGCAGCAATGCATTGTTCGATCGCAACCGTCAATCCCCAAGGCTTTCCTAGCATTACTCCGATCGGAACTGTCTTTCTGGATCAGCATTCTAGTATAGGTTTCTTTTTTGATACCTACTCCAATACTTTCTCTGAAAATTTACAGCATCAGCCACTTGCCTGCATTCAGGCTGTGAATAGCAGCAAACTGTTCTGGTTAAGTTCCATGTTCAAGGGAAAATTTAAGCATTATCCCGGTGTACGTTTATATGCAGAGATTGGCTCTTTACGTCCTGCAACAGCGGAAGAGATTGAGAAAGTTGAATCTCGTATCTCTACATTAAAATGGAGTAAAGGTAGCAAACTGATCTGGTCCAGCTTTCCTCATGTTCGGGATATTAAAGTTAAGGATTATCGCTGGGTCGAATATCCCAATATGCAGGTAGAAAATACTTAAAAACTTTCTAAAAGTAAGCTTATTTCATAAATATACTTAATATTTATATTTATTCATAACTCAAATTAGACCGACATGCTCGAACATCATCCGGTAACTATCTGCTTTCTTATCCAGAGCCAAAGGATAAGCCCGGGATGAAGATGGCATCCGGTATAGATACAGGTCACGGCCAAGAAAATGTGCCTGTGTTGGCTCACCTATACCGGGTTTCAACGTACCTTCAGGCATAGAGAGCATCAAAGTATCTGTGGCCTTGTCGCCTGTAGTCATGATGTGGTTGCAGTCCGGCATTTTCCCTAATAGATCCTGCAAATTGGTTGGCACTACAATTTCTAGAAATTTATCGGAAGCATTTCCCTTCAGGCGTCGGATCTGATAAGCACTGTCAAAAATCGCAATCCCCGTTTCAGTTAGAAACTCACGGATTAGATGTTCCTGAAATTTTTTATTAGGTAAGTCCAAAAAGTAATCTTTATTTTTAAAGAAAATTAACCCAAATATCCGCCACATATCATTTTGGTAATTCGGATAATAAAAATTCATTTTCCAGCGCGTTGCGGGTGGCGGAAAACTGCCCAACATCAGTAATTTGGCATTGGGCGGTAAAAATGGCGGTAATGGATGGGTTTCAATATCCGACATAAACTGTTCCAGATTCAGGTATTTCAGTTATTTTAGAATGCCTGACGGATCTTGCTAGCGACTTCTTGTCCCCAAAGTGTATAAACTTCCTTACTTGGATGAAAACCATCTTTGGCCATTTGTAAATTCATGGCCCGATATTTTTCAATATCGTATTCAATCCATTGCATGTTGATCTGCTTGTTCACAAATTTTTCCAGTTGTTGGTTCATGTGTTTGGCATATTGACCAAATAACCAGGCCAAAGGATTCGGTAAAGCTGGGAACATGTTCATTGGAGGGACACCGGCTGCAATGACCAGTTTTGGATTAAACTTTTGCTGGATTTTGCCATAAAACTGTTCCTGCTTCTTGATCCAGACATCGGCAGGCATGAGCTTAGTCACATCATTCACGCCGACTGAAGTCACGACCACATCATAGGATTTAGCTTCAATCTGGTCTAAAGTACGAATGACCTTTGAGGTGGTATCGCCCGTTTTTGCCTGTAACTTCCATTTAATTTCAAAGTCATTTTTTAGCTCATTCAGAATCGCGCCAAGTAAGGCATCATTCTGATGATCTACCCCGACCCCTGCTGCTGCTGAATCACCCACAATCAGTAATGAAAGTTTTTTGCCTGTTCCTGTTTGGCCTTCACGTGCACCCTCTGGTTCTGGAAGTTTTATCGTATTTTTTTTGACACGGTTACCCTGAATTACGAGCGCGGGAATTAAGGCGATAGTGGCAGCTTTGAGCAACATAATGGACTAATTTATATAAAGATATGATTAATTTTACTGCAATTTATGGATTACGAGTAATACCTCAGCAGTCATTTTTAATGAATATTCACGTAACTTTAACTAGCAAAATAAAAAAATCCCGGCGTTTAACGGGATTTTTTAATGTGGCTGATATATCAAACTTTATGATCATTCCAGCGGTTCATGCGCTTGAACGTCCCAATATCATTAAAGCGTACACCCACTTCTTTCATGACTTTATGCGCCGTTTTAGAGGTCAACTGACGTATATAAAAGGGTTCTTTGACCACAAAATGATGGATCGCATGAGTTGAACCGAAATTACAGCAAAATAACTGGAATGGCACCATCCACCATGGATTCAGTACCTGAGTCTGCTTGATGACATCGCGTGGATCAATATCACCATAATAATGCATATTGGAGCTAACGAATTGCAGGCTAAAAGAACGGATAAAATTCGGAATGATCCAAATTACTGCCAAGAAATTCACGAGCGGCATAGCTTCGATGATACTTTCCGACCAAAGCATTTCATAACCAAAGATTGGTGCAACGGCATTGCCTACATGAAAGACTACAAATAAATAGCACAGACCATAATAAATCAAGCTTAATGGCAAGAAGCCTAATAGCTGAGAAATCATGGCAACTTTACGTTCTTTTTCAGGCTGTTTTTCCATAAAAAGATGAATCATTTTAAACATCTGAAAAGGACGCAAATACACTGACATCAACTGGTCACTGATCACTAGAATGCGGCGAATCCCCCATGGCATACCATTACTGATGCCACGTTCTTCAAGATCATATTCAGTGCCTGAATATTTATGATGATGCAAATGCATGCGTCGGCGAGCCCATGGACTAATCGTATTTGGACGAGCCAGCCACACTAAAGCCAACATTAAATGATGTGCCCAAGGTGTTTTTTTGAAATACATATAATGAATCAGGTCATGTTCTAATTCATGTGTCAGTGAAGCAAAAATTGCAATTAGGGGAATGGTGAACCACGCAGAAAGATAACCATATCCATATGCCAATGCGCATGCGATCATCCCCGTCCAGGCAAAACCTAAAATACTCGCACCAATGAAATTCTGATGTTTAAGTATAGGATAACGGGTACGTATTTCTTCCCCGGCCTGTGTAACGATATTTCTGACCTTAGAGATTCGCTGTTGGTCAGTCATATCCGAAGATGTAGACATATGGACAACCTTTGATTTCTGAACAGTTGTACATTAAAGGAATTTATAAAAAAGAGAAGTTATCTTTCCACTTTCGCAGTGAGTATGTCCAAGTTTTGGGCAGTTGTAGTAATTTTTTTAAGACCAAGAATAAATCAGAAAAATAAGGAGGTATTTTCGATAAAATTTATCGTCTAAAAATTATCTTCTTAAAAATTTAATTATCTCTATTTAGATAGAATTTTAATTTTATATAGAAATAAAATTTATTCATCATCAAAGTTTTAGCTATTTAGAGAATTTCAACTAACCTTATTCATCATATCTTTTACCTTTAAAGCCATTAGTAAACTTATCTCATCTAATTTTTTTAATTCTAGAAAGTAAAAAAGCCCCGAATGGAGCTTTTCTAAATTGAAGTCTTAACCTAATTTATTGACTAATTTTAGCGGCAATACTTTCATTGCCAGACCGAGTGGCAACCAAGGCCATTTCGGTACATAGGCTTTGACTGGCGCTTTCTCAATTTCTTCTGCCAATAAACGTGAACCCGTTTTCTCATCCACTTCAAATGGTAATTTTTTCGCGCCTTCATTAATTTCAGTACGAATATAGCCTGGGAAAATGGTCGTGACTTTAATTGGTGTATCAATCAGTTCAGCGCGAATGCCTTCAGCCAGATGTGCAACTCCAGCCTTACTTGCGCCATAAGCGGTCAAGTGTTTTGGCATACCACGCATTGCGCTCATCGACGAAATCATTACCAAATGACCGGAGTTTTGTGCGCGGAAAATTTCCACTGCAGCTTCACATTGTGCCAATGCAGAAATAAAGTTGGTTTCAACAGTAGCTTTATTGATCGCAAAATTACCTTTACCAATCCGGCGGCCTTCACCTACACCAGCATTGACAATAATCCGGTCAATGGTGCCAAAATCTTCTTTAAAGGCACGGAAAACTTCAAAAACTTGATCGTAATTGGTCACATCCAGTGTTTTGGCAATGACTTTAATATCATATTGGCTTTCGAGTTCCTGCTTTAAAGTTTCCAGACGTTCCAGACGACGTGCACAAATCGCCAGGTTATACCCTTTTTTTGCAAATTCACGTGCCATACCGGCACCAATCCCTGAACTTGCACCAGTAATTAAAATCGTTTTAGCCATATTTTTACCCTATCCCTTTATTTTTTCTAAGGTGTTTTATCTTCAATAATTTTTAAATCCAGGTTAGCAGGTCTGGACGCTGTGCTTTAATAAAATGATGTTCGTTCAAACTGAGTAGCTGGGGTTCATTTCCGACCAGACGCAGTGTAGTAATACTGGTATTGGTAATTGCCCAGTTTAAAGCGAAAGTTTTCTCTGGACTCAGCCCCAGGATTTTACCTACTGCCACAGAGATGACACCACCCGAGGTATACACGATTGCATAGCGTGGTTTAGTTTGCGCAAGCTGGTCGCATAAATTTTGCAAACCGGTTTCTACACGGCTTTTAAAATTAGGCCAGGATTCATCATATTCGTGGTGATAATCATCACAGGTCCAGCGAGCAATTGCTCCACTAAAGATTTTGCTCAAATAATCTCGCGGATTGGCATGTTCCGAGACATCCTGCTTAAGCAGTTCTGGCTGATTGAAACGCGGTTCATAACGGGCAAAGACCTGCTGATGATTAAACTCATTCCAGGCACTATCGGTCAAAATCTCGCTTTCAGGAAAACATTCATCTAGAGATAACTGCGCCGTCTGTTGATGACGTTGCATGGAACCAGCCACTACATACGGTGCTTCCTTCAGGATTTCATCAAAATAACGACCGAGCAATTTTGCCTGTAGTTCCCCATTTGGCGAAAGCTGATCATAACTGGCTGCCCCGAAAGATGCCTGTCCATGCCGGATCAAGTAAATGGTGGTCATTTTGGCATTAACTCTTTAAATTTCAGGATATATTTTTGTGCAATGTCATTGGCTTCCAGCTTTTGTAGACCAATGAGTTTTAAGGCACGGATGTGCAAGGCATGAATGACTACCCAAAAGTCCTTAAAGGCCGGATTATTGGTTTGTTTGTGGTAGTAACGGTAATAGATCTGCTGGGCAATCACCGAGAGACGGAAAATCCCAAACACTTCATAAAACGTCCAGTTTTCTGGTTGCAGACCGGTTTTATCCAGATAGTAATCAACCACTTCTTTACGGGTAAACATACCTTTTAAATTGGTCGGCTGGCGACGTGTTGCTTTAAAAATGGCATTGTCCGTATCTTCTACCCAATAAGCCAAGGCAGAACCCAAGTCCATCAGCGGATCACCCAGGGTGGCCATTTCCCAGTCCAGAACCCCAATAACTTCAGTTGGATTCTCTGGATCCAGAATGACATTATCAAAACGCCAGTCATTGTGAATGACACAGGTTTTAGAATCAGATGGAATATTATCTTTCAGCCAGTTACGTACATATTTAAAAGATGGAACATTTAATGTTTTGGCTTTTTCATAACGTGCATCCCAGCCTTCTACCTGACGACGGCAATAGCCTTCACCCTTGCCCAGTTTTTCCAGTTCTGTACCTGTATAAGGAACTTGGTGTAGTTCGATCAGCTTATCAATCACATTAATACATAGAGTCTGGATATCTGATTCACTTAGTTGCAATTCAGGCGGCAATTTGGCGCGTGGAATAATACCTTCAATGCGTTTCATCACATAGAAGTCACAGCCAATGACTGATTCGTCCTGACAAAGTGCCACCATTTCAGGTACGACTGGATAATGGTCAGCCAAGGCTTTTTGTACATGATATTCACGTGCCATGTCATGCGCAGATTTGGCTTTAGTCCCTTGAGGCGGACGACGTAAAATTAAATCGGCATTGGCATACTGCAAACGATAAGTCCAGTTTGAAGCTCCACCTGAATATTGAGTAAGCTCTAAAGGACCTTCTACATTTACTCCTTGTTGATTTAACCAATCTGTGATGGCCTGTACATCCAGTTCCTCACCTTCACGAACTGATCCACCTACATCAATGACCGCCATAATTTTTCCTTAAAATCTTCTAATACGTTTCAATGTTCTATATATGAAGCCAGCTTATTTTTTACGACGTGTGCTATAACCACGTTTTGCCAGTTCCAGTTTGGCAATCATGCCTTTATGCACTTCATCCGGGCCATCGGCCAGACGTAAGGCACGGGCTTGGGCAAAGAATCCGGTTAGCGGTGTATCACGAGAAACACCCGCACCGCCGTGGATCTGAATTGCCATATCCACGACTTTTTCCAGCACACTTGGCGCAACGACTTTAATTGCAGAAATTTCAGTCAATGCTGCCATATTCCCTAAAGTATCCATTTTATAGGCAGCATACAAGGTTAATAGTCGAGCCTGATCAATGGCAACGCGAGCTTCTGCGACATGTTCCAGGTTACCACCCAGTTTTAAAATCTCTTTACCAAATGCGGTACGGCTCATACCCCGATCAATCATGAGTTCTAATGATTTTTCAGCAGCACCGATGCAACGCATACAATGGTGAATACGGCCTGGCCCTAAACGACCTTGGGCAATTTCAAAGCCTTGACCTGCACCGCCAATAAAATTCGAAACTGGAACACGAACATTATCAAAGCTGACTTCGCCGTGGCCATGTGGTGCATCATAGTCACCAAAGACTGGAAGCATCCGTTCGATTTTTACGCCTGCAGTATCGACTGGAACTAAAACCATGGAATGCTGATGATGACGGTCTTTGGATTCATCCGGTGTATGTGCCATAAAGATGATGATTTTGGCATTTGGATCACCCAAACCTGAAGACCACCATTTACGACCATTCAAAACAATTTCATCACCTTCAACTACCGCCGTCGCCTGCATATTGGTAGCATCACTAGAAGCCACTGCAGGTTCAGTCATACAGAACACTGAACGGATTTTCCCTTCCAGAAGTGGCATTAACCATTGCTGTTTTTGTTTTTCAGAACCATAGCGCCACAGTACTTCCATATTGCCGCTATCTGGTGCATTACAGTTAAAGACAGTAGGTGCAATTAGGCTTCGTCCAGAAAGTTCAGCGATATGCGCATATTCCTGAACGGATAATCCCTGACCTAATTCTGGACAAGGCAAAAACATATTCCAGAGACCTGCCGCTTTGGCTTTATCTTTCAATGTTTCAAGTTCTGCCGGCCATTGCCATTTGGTCCAGTCACCGCCTTGATTCAGTTCATGTACCTGATGCCAGAAATCAGCCTCGACAGGTTCAATTTCATCAGTAATAAACTTTTTTGTTCTATTTAAATAATCCTGTGCACGTGCTGACAGCTCAAACATTACTTTATCCCTCTGAATATTCTAATTCATACGCTTTACAACACCTTAACCCAAAACTTATTATGAATAAAATGATTTAATTCCATATAGTAGTATGCATAGTATTCATTCAAAAACCGTGATGGATCTACGAAATTTTCATCGTATTGATATTAATCTTTATCCACTTTTTATTGCCATTTACGAACAAAACAGTATTTCTAAAGCTGCGCAAATTTTATCGATAAGCCAGTCAGCGGCCAGCCATGCTTTACAACGTTTAAGACAGCATTTACAGGATGATTTATTTGTGCGAACGGGTAGCAAGATGCAACCTACGCCGTTTGCGGATCAGATCTATCCTGAAATTAAAAATGCACTTTTTGCAATTCAGAATATTTCGATGCAGCATCAACAATTCAGACCGGAACTGATTCATAGCTTAAAAATCGCTGTACATGACGAAATTGAACCCATGATCTTTCCTAAACTGGTTCAACATTTTCAAAAAATTAACCTGGATCTTCAGTTGAGTAGTATGAAACTCGACCGCAAAAATATTGCTGCAGATCTCGCCTCTCAACAGGTCGATTTTGTTATTGATCTGGAGCAAAGCATTAGTGAAAAAATTCAGTTTGAACGACTGGTACAAGATGAATTCGTGGTCTGTACACAACAAACAGAAATGAATGAACAGGTTTATCTGGCCTCACCTCATATTGGCGTTTCCTCACGCCGTACGGGAGTTTTAGTTGAAGACATATATTTAAGTCGAAAACATTATTCCCGACAGATTTTTTTACGTTGTCAGCACTATTCCACAGCTCTACAAATTCTGGAACAGCAAAAGACTGCCATGCTGACAATTCCTAAAAATGTTTTGACTCATCTACAGTTAGCAAACTGTCTGAATATTTTTGACGTTCCTGTACAACTGCCGAAAATTAATATGGGGATGTATTGGCATAAAGATCTGCAAGAAAATAAAAGACATCAATTTTTGAGAAATGAAATTTATAAAATTTTTACTTAGGCTATTTATGAGATAATTTAAACTTGCTTAGGCTATTTTTATTATCAGGTTTTAGGATTGAGATTGGCCTAATTTGATAGTGCTTAGGCTATTTTATCGGTACAAAACTAAACACTGATTGATGGCTTTTTAAGCCCTATGCTGAGCGGCTTTAATCTAAAATAGCTCAACTTTTAGCTGTGTTTTTGCGGCTGTTTTTGCTGATTTGGATCTTGCCCTTGTTACATCTCTCCACCACCTGGCAAATTGTGCTGGGCTTCGTACTTCTGTGTTTTTCCTATTATTTGCTGCATAAAATTACGGTGTATTTAAAGGACCTATTTCGCCCCTTTAAGAAAGGTAAGAAATACTGGTGCCGGGTAAGTGCTGTCAGTGATGGCGATACCCTCACCTGCTACCGTTTTAATATCCGTCGCTCTGAGACCAAACTGCGCTTTGCCTATGTCGATGCGCCTGAATCTTCACAGGCCTATGGCAAGGAATCGCTACGTCTGGTTCAAAGTATGGTTAAAAATAAAATGATTCGGGTACAAATTACGGATATTGACCGTTATGGTCGCTGTGTCGGTGTGGTCTATCGTTATCGCAAGAATATCAATGAAGAGATTGTGAAACGTGGTGCGGCATGGGTTTATGAGGAATATATCCGGGATAAAAACCATTTACGCTATATGATGGAACTACAGAATAAAGCCAAAAAGCAGAAAAAAGGGTTATGGAAAAATAGCCGCCCGGTCCGTCCAAGTGTGTATCGTAAACAGATCAAAGCCTCATCTTGATTTTAAAGATCTAAAATTTAGCTTATAAAAAAGGGATCTGTACTAACAATTCCCTTTTGCTTGTTCAGTTCATATCATGACTTAATAGGCCAAATGCACCAGAAAGCGGAATGCCCCTGCAATAAGTGCTAGTGTCAAAAAACCTGCAAGCCATAAGCCTACAAACCATACTATCTGTTTGCGTGTCATACCTGTTCCTTAATGATAACCATCATCACCAACACGCACCTTGTGCCGGAATACCCAATAGGACATGCAGGTATAAATCACGATAATCGGAATCAGGATTAAGGCTCCAATCAAAGCAAATAACTGGCTATTTTCATGTGCCGCTGCCTGCCAGATGGTGACTGATGGCGGAATAATATATGGCCATAGACTAATCAGAAAACCGGTATATGCCAGGAATACCAGCACCAGCATATAGGAAAATGGACCTAATTCACTGCGTCTTTTACAGGCACGTAAGGCTAGCCAGGTAAACAATATGACCAAGACCGGTACAGGCATAAAGTAGGTAAATTGTGGCTGGCTAAACCAGCGCTCCGCAATTTGCGGATGGGTCAACGGCGTATAAACACTGACAGCACCTAGAATAATCAGTAAGGCTATAATCAGCTTCGGCATCAGTTTAAACATGCGATCCTGTAAATCATCACCGGTTTTATAAATGAGCCATCCACAGCCTAATGCTGCATATAGCACCACGACACTGACTCCGGTAAAGATACTGAATGGACTAAGCCAGTCCAGACCACCACCCACATAGACACCATTTCGCGTTTCAATTCCCTGAATATATGCACCCAGAATCATTCCTTGCAAGAAACTGGTGACGATCGATCCCCCAATAAAGGCTTTATCCCACCAGTGTTTACTTTTATTCGCCTTAAAACGGAACTCAAAAGCGACACCACGAAAAATCAGGGCGATCACCATCAGGATAATGGGCATATATAGCGCTGAGAGTACCGTCGAATAAGCCAATGGAAAGGCAGCAAATAATCCGGCACCCCCTAGAACCATCCAGGTTTCATTACCATCCCAGACCGGAGCGACCGTATTCATCATGACATCGCGTTCATCCTGATGCGGGAAGAATGGAAATAAGATGCCAATACCCAGATCGAAACCATCGAGAATGGTATAAACCAGTACACCTAATCCAATAATCGCAATCCAAATTAATGATAAATCAATCATTTTTTATCCTCCTGATCCGGATGTTCAGGAACTTCTTCAATACGTTCGCGAATACTGCTCAATGGTCGACGAGAAGCCTGAACCACATCGCTATCCGATTCATGGTGTGGTCTGGAATGAATAAATTCTGGACCTCTATGCATAAGGCGCAACATGTAGAAAATTCCCACGCCAAAAACGACGCAGTACACCACCACAAAGATAATCAAGGTCAAACCGACCTGTTCAGCGGACACTGGTGATAATGCATCTTTGGTCCGCATAATGCCGTAGACAACCCAAGGCTGACGGCCGACTTCTGTGGTAAACCATCCTGCCAGCATGGCAAGAAATCCGGATGGACCCATGATGAGTGCAAAACGATGCAGTCCACGTGACTCATAAAAACGTCCTCGGGTGCGTGACCATAGCCCCCATAATGCAAGCAAGAGCATCAACATACCCATCCCGACCATAATCCGGAAACTCCAGAACACGACCAGTGAATTGGGTCGATCTTCAGGCGCAAAATCTTTAAGTCCCGTGACTTTTCCATCCATAGAATGCGTCAGAATCAGGCTACCCAATTTAGGAATGCCAATGGCATATTTGGTTTCTTCCGCTTGCATGTCTGGAATCCCAAACAGGTATAAAGGCATTCCTTCATCATGATTGGTTTCCCAATGGCCTTCCATCGCGGCCAGTTTGGCTGGCTGATGTTCAAGCGTATTCAGACCATGCATATCCCCCACAAAAATCTGTAAAGGTGCAAGTGCCAGAATCAGCCACATGGCCATGGAAAACGAAGTTTTGACTAAAGGATCACGACGGCCCTTGATCAGATGCCATGCCGCTGTTGAGGCTACAAGTAAGGCGGAGACCAGAAAGGCGGCCATTGCCATATGAGCCAAACGATAAGGAAAAGACGGGTTAAATACGATCGCTACCCAGTCTTGCGGGACGATCAGGCCATTTTCAATCGCAAAACCTTGAGGGGTCTGCATCCAGCTATTGGAAGATAAAATCCAGAACATGGAAATACAGGTGCCGACTGCGACCATTAAAGTGGAGAAAAAGTGTGCTCGTGGGCCAACCCGATCCCAGCCAAAGAGCATGATGCCCAGGAATCCGGCTTCTAAAAAGAACGCAGTTAAAACTTCATAAGCCAGCAAGGGCCCCGTCACACTTCCAGCGACCCGGGAAAACTCACTCCAGTTGGTTCCGAACTGATAGCTCATTACCACACCGGATACGACGCCCATACCAAATGCGACGGCGAAAATTTTGACCCAAAACTTGAACAGATCCTGAAAAATCGGATTTTTAGTCTTTAACCAGCGCCATTCCAGAATAGCCAAAAAACTTGCTAATCCGATTGAAATTGCAGGAAAGATAATATGAAAAGATACAGTAAAGGCGAACTGTATTCGTGCTAACTCTAATGCAGTTAAACCCAGAGTCATAAACTTCACCTATGCAGTGTTATTTGGCATATCTGCCCTTCAGTTATTAAGTGATGGATTTTTCTAGTGCTTAGGTAGCTTAGGCTGAATCATTCTTAAAAGTATGTAGTCTTTTGTTGATTGTTTTTTAATCAGGTTAAGGACTTGTAACAACTTAGTCAGAAGAACGTTATCCATGCAGAAATTTTCAAAATTTCCCTCTTGTTTAATTGAATAAAGAGGCGTAAATTAGGCACAATTTAGTTAGCCAGGTTAACTATATGTTTCAACCCTCTTCCAGATTTCGTTCACTGTTGCTGCGTTGCGCACGACTCATGAGTGATGAAATCAATACTATTTTATTATCCTCCCAACTTAATTATTCCTTATGGCAAGTACTCTATACCATTCAATCCCAACAGCAATGCACGCTGGTTGATATTTCAAGCTATTTAAATGTTTCAAAACCAAGCATTACCAAACGCATCCAGCATTTAAGTGAACTCGACTTAATCTGCCAGATCGAAACCGAAGATAAACGTCAAAAATTATTTAAGCTCAGCGAGCAAGGGGTTAAAACCTTTAACCTGTGTTCCAAACAGATTGATGCTTTTGAAGATCAGTTACTGCAACAGATTGGCGCAGATGATCTACAAAGCAGTAAAAACACTTTGGTACAGCTGATTCAGCAATTACACCCTTCATCTCAGGAAACACCACAATGAGCCAAGATCAAGCCCGCTTATGGACCCCTAATTTCGTCCTGGTCAGTCTGGTTAATTTCCAGCTCGTTCTGGTATTTTACCTGCTGGTGATTGTGATTGTCGGTTTCTCGGTCGCTGAACTGGGAGCATCGACTGCACAAGCCGGTCTGGTATCCGGTCTGTTTATTGTCGGAACGCTAATTGGACGCTTATTTATTGGGAAATTGCTGAATCGTCTAGGACTGAAAAATACCCTGGTGATTGGCCTGACTGGCTTTTTGCTATTTTCCGGACTTTATATGATTCCGGCCAAACTAGAAATGTTATTGGGTATTCGTCTGATACACGGCTTTATGATGGGTATGGCCTCTACTGTACTCGGCACAGTAATTGCGCAAACCATTCCGGCAACACGACGTGGTGAGGGAATTGGCTATTTCAGTATGAGCAGTACGCTCGGTACAGCGATTGGTCCTTTTGTCGGGATCTGGCTGATGACGAATTTTAATTATCAGGTGATTTTTATCTTCACCACTATCGTGGCGCTCAGCTGCCTGATCTGCGGTCTGTTTATCCAGCCGCCGCGTCTTAAAGCGAGTGGTACATCAACTTCATCTGTTCCACAATCTGCCAGTAAGCTCGCTCAATATGTAGAGCCGAATGCCTTGCCGATTGCAGTGATTGTCCTGCTGGTGGCTACCTGTTATTCAGGCGTATTGTCCTTTATTCACTTCTATGCCAAGGACATCAATCTGGTCGAAGCAGCCTCTTTCTTCTTCCTGATGTATGCCTTTGCCATTCTGCTGTCGCGTCCTTTTACTGGCCCATTAATGGACCGTAAAGGTGAAAACATCATTATCTACCCTGCAATCGTGATTATGGCAGTAGGTATTCTGATGCTGAGTCAGGCACAAAACTCTGTGATGTTACTGGCGAGTGCCGCGTTATTAGGTTTTGGTTTCGGTAATATTCAGTCAGTGTGTCAGACTATTGCCGTGAAAAGTACCACCTTGCAACGGATGGGTCTGGCCACCTCAACTTTCTTTATTGCGCTAGATGCCGGTCTTGGTTTCGGACCTTATTTCCTCGGTATGCTGCTGGATCAGGTGGGTTATCGTCAGCTTTATCTATTCTCTGCATTGCTTACCTTTAGCTGTCTAATCTGGTATTACCTGCTGCATGGCCGCAAGGTTAAATCGACCTCAGTCAAAGCTTAAACGAGTTGATTCAATACTTTTTTAAACGGGCATCAAGCCCGTTTTTTATATCTCAACCTTTTTAAATGACGCTTATTTTCATCATTATGAAATATATAATTTACACAATGTTAAATATATATTACATTTTGAATGATGTTGGAGTAAAGACATGTTAAAGAATGACATCATCGTGTTCCGTGCTAAAAAACGTTGGACACAACAACAGCTTGCTGATGCAGTAGCAGTCAGCCGCCAAACGATTGCTGCATTAGAAAAAGAGAAGTACAACCCTTCCTTGATACTGGCATTCAAGTTAGCAAATGTGCTTGAAACCACGATTGAGGAACTGTTTAGTTATGCTGAGGAAGAAACATGACACTATATTGGTTATTGATGGCTAGTATTTTAAGTATTGTGGTTGCTGTGATTTGCTGTGAAATATATAAAATACGCTTTGAGTGCTCACAGGAAGCCAAAGACGAAAGAGGAACAATGATTTTATTAAAGCAGAAATCATTATCCTATAACATTTTATTTTTGGGGATTAGTTCAGCCTTTTTAATCATCATCGGATTTGATGGCTTCGGACTAAAATGGTTAGAACGTGAAGTTTTCATTTACTGAATCATGTTCACCGGCTTCCTGCAAAGCATCGCCTCAACCATTTATACGCATTATTTACGTAAAGACATCTTTAGCTAATATGTATACCAAGAGAGATTTTCGAATCTCTCTTTTTGTCAAAATCTAGAAACGTCGACTAAAACGACGGCGATACTCTAAGGGTGTTAACCCTGTTTTTTTATAAAATAAACGCCGAAATGAACTTGGATCCTGATAGCCGACATTTTGCATAATCAGATCTATTGCCTGATCGGTTTCCTCAAGACGTTTGCGTGCCGCTTCAATACGAATCGCTTGCAGATACTGGTTCGGTGCAATATTTAGCGCCTGCTTAAAATGTCGGATTAAAGTACGAGTCGTGACATTAAAACGTTCTGCCAGCGCATTCAAAGTAAATTCTTCATGAAAATGCTGCTCTAACCAGTCCTGAACTTTTTGCACCAGTTCATCATGATGTGGTTGACCGATCTTCATTAATGAATAAGAGAGTTGGCTATCGCGTCGATAATCAATCACAAAGGATTTGGCAGATTGCATGGCAACTTCAAAACCATAGAAACGTTCAATCAGATGCAAGCCTAAGTCAAACCAGGCCAAGCCTCCACCTGCACAGTAAATATTCTGATCCCGGCTAATCATCAGATCGGCATTGAGTTTGACCTGAGGATAACGTGCACGAAACATGTCCTGAAAGCCCCAATGCGTTGTCGCCACACGACCATCTAAAATACCAGCTTCTGCCAGAAAGAAATTCCCGGTGCAGTTTCCAGCGATTAAGGTGGATTGTGCATGAGCAGAAGTTAAAAACTGAATCAAAGCTGGGTTTTGATCTAGCACTTCTTGTATAGGTGCGGCGATGGTCGGCACTACCAGAATATCTGCTGTTTGAATCTCTTGATATGCACAATGGGCTGGTAATTCCAGACCATTAATACAACGAATTGGTTGTCCATCTGGACTGGCGATTCTCACTTTAAACAGGCGTTGTACATCCTGCTGCTGAATCCGGTTCCAGCTCACGCCAGCCATGGCAAATAAATCGACCACACCTGTAATTGCTGAAGCCAAAGCACCATCAAAGCCTAAAATCACTACCTGTTGCATATTTTTCTATTTGTCGCTTTTAACCTGTTTCATGTCATTATTGACAATCCTCCTTGATAAAAGCAACTGCTAGTCTTGATGTTATCTCAAGGATTGCACATTCAGGACCGTACCGTGACTCAGCTGATTAATGATAAAGACCTCAATTTTCTGCTTTATGATGTCTTCAAACTCGAAGCCTTAACTGAACTGGAACGCTATCAGGATCATGATAAAAATACCTTTGATAGCATTCTGGAAACGGCAAAAGGCATCGCGACCGATTATTTTGCGCCGCATAATACCAAGGCTGATCATCATGAACCGAGCTTTGATGGCAAACAGGTGAAGACCATTGATGAAGTAAAAATAGCATGGCAACAATTTGCTGATGCTGGTCTACTCTGCGCCCAGCATGATTACGCAGACGGCGGCATGCAATTGCCGACTTTGGTGAATATGGCCTGCAATGCCTATTTCATGTCAGCGAATCCTTCGACTGTTGCCTACTCTTTTCTGACAGCCGCTGCAGCAAATCTGATTCAAGCCTTTGCCTCTCCAGAACAAAAACAAATGTTCTTGCCGCATATGCTTAGTGGCCGCTTTGCCGGAACTATGGCGATGACCGAACCGAACGTGGGTTCCTCTTTGGGTGATCTGACCACTAAAGCGATTCCTCAGTCAGATGGAAGCTACAAAATTAAAGGCCAGAAAATGTTTATTTCTGGCGGTGATCAGGACATTACTGAAAATATTGTGCATCTGGTTCTGGCTCGTATCCAGGATGCTCCACAAGGCGTAAAAGGCATTTCCCTATTCATCGTGCCGAAATTCAAAACCAATACAGATGGAACTGTAGGTGAATCCAATGATGTACAGTTAGCTGGCCTGCTACACAAAATGGGCTATCGTGGTACCACTTCCACAGTTCTAAGCTTTGGGGAAAACGATAATTGCTTAGGCTATTTAATTGGTGAAGCGGGGCATGGCTTAAAATACATGTTCAAGATGATGAATGAAGCGCGCGTCGGTGTCGGTCTAGGGGCAGCCATGATCGGTTATCGTGGTTATCTGGAATCTCTGGACTATGCCAAGAACCGTCCTCAAGGCCGGCTGGTTCATGAAAAAACACCTGATGCCAAGCCCGTGAATATCATTGAGCATACGGATGTCAAACGCATGTTATTAGCACAAAAGTCTTATGTTGAAGGTGCTTTGGCGCTGTGCTTATTTGCAGCCCGCTTAATTGATGAACATCAGGCTGCACAAGATGAAGAGAGTGCCATTTTGCTGGATCTCATTACACCCGTGGTCAAGTCCTTCCCTTCTGCCTATGGTCCTAAAGCCAATGATCTGGCGATTCAGGTCTTGGGTGGTGCGGGCTATACGCGTGAATATCCGGTTGAGCAATGCTATCGTGATAACCGCCTTAATCCGATTCATGAAGGCACTTATGGGATTCAGTCTCTGGATCTATTAGGCCGTAAACTCTGGCAGCACAATGGCAAAGGCCTGACTCTGCTCATGCAACGCATCCAGAAAACCTTATTTGAGATTCAGGATAGCAAGTTAACAGAACTGGCAGATGTCTATAAACAGCATCTTGTTACTGTGCAAAAAACCACACAGGTTTTAGGTCAGGCTCTGCATCAAGGCAAAGTTAGTAAAGCTTTGGCCAATTCTGGCTTATACCTGGATATGATGGGCAAAACTATTATCGCGTGGCTGTGGCTGGAAATGGCCAATCAGGCTCAACTGAAATTCAGTACTTCTTCTCAACAGGAAGATCAAGCCTTTCTAGCTGGTAAAATTCAGGCAGCTCAATATTTCATTCAGTGGGAACTGCCTGAAATTGAACATCAGGCCAAGTTACTGATGAACTTCGATGACACCTGTTTGAATATGCAAAGTGACTGGTTCTAATTCTAAATACAACTCAATAAGAAATGCGCCTCGAATGGCGCATTTTTTATTTGTTTACATCATTAAGCTGCAGCGTCTTTTAGACCAAATTTCTTAAGCAGCTTGGCACGCTTCGAAAGCAGAATATTCGCTTTAGTCAGATCGCCTTGATAATGCTGATACACACGTTGATCCATCATCTTGTACCACAATGGTGGAATCAGTGCCGGAATCAGCATGGTGGCATAACCACTTGGTAATTCTGGTGCTTCATCAAAATGTCGCAATGCCTGAAATGGTCGGCTTGGATAGGCATGATGATCCGAATGGCGTTGTAACTGGTACAGGAACAGGTTGGTCACGATGTTGTTATTGTTCCAGCTATGTTCGGGCAAGGTTCGCTCATAGGTACCATCTGCTTTTTGCCCGCGTTTTAATCCATAGTGTTCGATATAATTCACGATTTCAAACAGGCTGATGCCATAGAGGGCCTGGGTCAGCGTATAAGGAATAATTTTCTTGCCATACGTTTTCAGCATCAAGGCATGATAGCCCGCACTCATCGCCCAGCCATGAAACAGCTCATTTTCCTGACTAAAGAATTTTAAGCCTTTACGTTCCAAACGTCTTTTTTCTATCTCAATTGCTGATTTCAAGCCACCCAATACAGTACGTGGCCAGAAACGGTAGAAGGATTCCCCCATTTTCGAAGATGCCGGGTCTTCTGGCGTCGCCACCCGTTTATGATGTCCATAAGGATGCTCAATCCGGAAATGGTTATAAGCCAGTGGCATCAGACTGGCATGTGACCAGTAGTGATCTTTTTTCTGAGGGCGATGGCTCAGCTCATGTGCAGTATTCACGCCGATTCCATTAATCGCCCCCATAGATACGCCAAGTAGCACCTGATCGACCAGAGAAACATTTGGACGGGATACGACATAGCCTGCAAAAGCATTGGCAGCCATTTGCAATGGGATAAACATCTTCACGATCCGGTCATAATAAGGATCTTTGACCAATGCCTGAATCTGCTCATCATTTGGATTATTGGCATCATCACCAATTAAAGCATCTAATGTTGGGATAATCACATGTAATAATAAAGGCCCACCCATCGCAAAGACTTTTTTAGTGGCTTTGGGGCCAAAATGATAGCCAGCCAGAATTCCCATACCGATCACAGGCAAACCGGGACTCAGCAGCCAGCCAAAACGTTTTTTATCCAGTTGGACACCTTTCAGCGCTGACGCATCCTGCGTGAACTGAGCTTTGCTAATTTGTGCAGGGGCATTCATTGCGACCCTCCTTTTTTATGTTACTCTGCACATATAGTTGAATATTTCAGCATTAGCGAACAGTATTGAACGTCCAGAAAAACTATGTCAGCGTCTTTGGCGCATTAGGCCAAATCTTGGCCTTAAATCACAATTCTGGACTATTTAAATTTAATTAAATGAATTAAAACAAAAGAATAGAGTCAGGCATGGATGCTTTAAGTAAAATTTTTGATGATATTCATCTGGAAAAATCCGAATATCTCTACCTCAATGTGTTTCATCCAGGCGGGTTTGATTATCAGTATGAACCGTCCATGCTGGCTTATGTATTATTACAGGGTCAAGCGCGATTAATATTCAAAGATGGCGATTTGCTTGAGCTGCAACAAGGCGATCTGGTGTTATTGCCTGCTGGTTCTGCCCATCGGATTTCTAGTCCCGGTAATGCGGATTTTTCTGAACATCATTCGATCAACTCTTATTTTCAGACTCATGCACAGCAATGTGTGGATCTCAATATCACCCATTCAGCAGAACGTAGTTTTATTTTGGCGATTCGTTCCAATCTGGATATCCAGATGGCGAAACCGCTATTGAGTGCTTTACCTAAATATCTGCACATCCAGCATATTCTGGGAGATACAGCACCAGAGTGGTTACAGGTTGGTTTGCAATTTCTGGCATTGGAAACCCAGCAACTTCGTCCGGGACGGGACAAAATTCTGGATCATCTGGTCAGTATTTTACTGATTGAATGCGTACGAGATTATATTTTGAATCTGGAAAATGCTTCGAGCTGGCTAAATGCCCTTTCCCATCCTGAACTGTCCAATGCATTGGCGGCAATTCATGGAAAACCCGAACAGCCTTGGACCGTTGAAAGTCTGGCTGAGCAATGCCATATGTCGCGTTCAAAATTTGCCCAGCTGTTTACCCAGATTGTTGGTGAGCCGCCATTGGCTTATCTGCAACAGCATCGACTTCGCCTGGCAGCACAATATCTCAGAAATAGCGGATTTAGCATTCAGCAGATCGCCTATCTGGTGGGCTATTCCTCGGAAACGGCGTTTAGTCAGAGCTTTAAAAAACAGTTTGAACACACCCCGACTCAATATCGTATTGCCTGTCAGAAAAACAAGACGCCTTTATTGGACTAAGTCTAGTACCGCTTTGACAGGATCTTCACTGTTGCCGGAAAGCAGCTGCTTATGCATGGTGAGATGCTGCATCACTTGAATTTGAGCTGCTTCAATATCCATCAATTTTTCAATTTCAGCAGCCAGATTTTCAGGCGTTGCTTCAGACTGAATTAATTCCTGAATGACTTTTTTGCCAGCAATAATATTTGGCAATGAGAAATAAGGAATTTTGACCAGTAATTTGGCAATCTGGTAAGTCAGCCAGTGCAATTTATAAAAGGTCACCATCGGACGATGCAATAGCATGGCTTCCAATGTTGCAGTACCTGAAGCCAGCGCAATGATATTGGACGCATTCATCACCTGACGGCCAATTTTTGACTCGCTACTGGTATTTTCCATCAGGCGGATATGCGCTTTTAAACTGTCCGGATATTGTGCCAGCAAGTTTTCAATCTGCTGTTTGCGCATCTCATTAATGGCAGGAATCAGAAACGTATAATCCGGATATTTCTGATGCAGAATTTTGGCTGCATCCAGTACCAATGGCCCTAAGCGTTCAATTTCACCACGGCGGCTCCCCGGCAGCAATGCAATATATTTTTGTGCAGGATCTAAACCCAGTTCTGCCTGTGCTTCAGCCAGATCATTGTTGAGGGGTAACTGGCTTGCCAATGGATGACCGACAAAGGCAGCCGGAACATCCCATTTCTTGAAAAATGCTTTTTCAAATGGAAAGAGACACAGCACCAGGTCAATACTGGCCTTGATGCCATGTACCCGGCCCTGACGCCATGCCCAGACCGAAGGACTGACATATTGCACGGTCTTAATCGGTAACTGTTTTTGCTTCAGGGTTTTGGAAAGACGCAAATTAAAATCAGGCGCATCAATACCGATAAACACATCGACTGGATCTTTCGTCCAGGTCTCGACCAGACCATCACGAACCGCAAACAGTTTTTTAATATCTTTCAGGACTTCAACAATGCCCATGACCGAGAGAATATCCATTGGATAGTAGCTCTTGAAGCCTTCAGCCAGCATTTGCGGCCCGCCAATCCCTTCAAATTCTGCATCAATACCCTGCTCTCGAAAACTACGGATGAGCTTCGCACCAAGCGTATCTCCCGATACTTCTCCCACCACGATTCCGATTTTAAGTTTCCGATTCTGCAAGTGTATTCCCTCAAATGAGACAAATTAATTCCGTTCAGATTCTATCATAAAGCGTGATTTGAGCATGCCTAAGTGTTGAACTGACAAATCATGGCTATCTTAAATAATAAAATTACTGGGATCTGGACAATGCTCGCGTCTTAGCCCAGCTTAAAAATTAGAAGTGACCTAAACCGAATGATCTTTAAACAAATAAATAAAAAGCATTTTGCAGAATCTTTATCAATTATCGTACTTAGCAATAGAAAGGTGTGCTAGATGATTCAAATTAAAATATAAATCAGGATGAATTACTTTAAATTTTACGGTCTTTATCTCTTTTTAGAATAAGCAAATCAATAATCAAGACAACGACTTATATTTAAAAGTCATAAGATATGCTCGTTTTTTGATTTTGGCATATATGCATGTTTGGTCCGATTGAATTTATTTTAGCAGGTGTATTGGTTGGTTTCTGTGTTGGGATTACCGGTGTCGGTGGCGGTTCGTTGATGACCCCAATCCTGATTACACTGCTTCGGGTTGAACCGCATATCGCGATTGGTACAGACCTTCTTTATGCCGCAATTTCTAAATTCTGTGGTTCATTGGTTCATGCCAAGAAAATGAATATTGTCTGGCCCATTGTAATCTGGCTGGCGATCGGTAGTATCCCTGCCTCATTTGTGACCCACTGGGTACTTGAGAATTACCTCAGTCAATCGACACACTATAAAGCGACACTGACCATGGTATTGGGCTTTATGCTGACCCTTACCGGTGCATCTATTGTATTCCGCAATTCTATTGAAAAGTTTTTTAATAAATACCGCAAACAAGAACTGCCTGACATGACTCAGGATCTGGACAAAGTTGACTTTAAATCTGGCAATAAACGTGTCTTGATCGTGATCATGGGGATTGTACTGGGCGTGTTTGTGACCTTATCATCTGTCGGTGCCGGTGCTTTCGGTATTATGGCCTTGATCCTGATGTTCCCGAATCTGCCCATGATTCGCATTATCGGTTCGGATGTAGTACATGCCGTACTTCTAACTTTAGTCGCAGGTCTAGGCCATATGAGCGCAGGTAATGTAGACTTTACTTTATTAGGCTGGTTACTTTGCGGTTCTATTCCAGCGATTGTAATTGGTACGTTGATCAGTTCACGTATGCCAGAGAAAATTATCCGTAAAATTCTTGGGATTACCCTATTCTGTCTTGGTGTGAATTTCATTGTGAATCCAGTCAAGTCAAAACCAGTGCAACCAGCCCAACCTAAATTGGTAACAGCAGTAGAAAAAACAGCTGCTGTTTAAACTAAATCATGGATTCATCACTTTTTTTTCAAAGAAGTATTCATCTTTTTTATAACAAAGTGACGCATCATTCATGTTATATTCAGGCTATTAAACAACCTTTTGTATGATCAAACCAGTGACGGCAATGAATACACTACAGTCAAAACCTATTTCAGCATCAGATATTGATGACGTGAATATCCAAAGCATGATTCCTTTGGTAACACCTGCTCAGTTGAAAGCAGAGTTACCTTTGACTGAAACTGCTTATCAAACCGTACTGCATGGTCGTGAAACGATTCGTAATATCCTAGATGGCAAGGATAAGCGTATTTTTGTAGTGATTGGTCCATGTTCAATTCATGATCCAGCGGCTGCACATGAATATGCTGAACGTTTAAAAGCTTTAAGCGAAAAAGTAAAAGATAGCCTGTATATCGTGATGCGTGTTTATTTTGAAAAACCACGTACAACTGTAGGCTGGAAAGGTCTGATCAATGACCCTGATATGAATGACTCTTTCAATATTGAAAAAGGTCTACGTATCGGTCGCAAACTGTTACTGGAGCTAAATGAACTTGGCCTGCCATGTGCTACAGAAGCACTGGATCCAAACTCTCCACAGTACTATCAGGATCTAATTTCATGGTCAGCGATCGGTGCACGTACTACCGAGAGCCAAACTCACCGTGAAATGTCTTCTGGCCTGTCTTCACCAGTCGGCTTCAAAAATGGCACAGACGGCGGCTTAACTGTTGCGACCAATGCGATGCAATCTGTTAAACATGGTCACAGCTTCCTGGGCCTTAATGATCAAGGTCAGGTTGCGGTGATTCGTACTTCTGGTAACCCATATGCACACGTGGTTCTACGTGGTGGTAATGGCAAACCTAACTACGATGCAGGTTCAGTTGCAGATGCTGAAGCAGCTCTTGCGAAAGCCAAAGTGAGCGGCAAGATCATGATTGATGCCAGCCACGCAAACTCGAATAAAGACCCGTACTTACAACCGCTTGTCTTAAAAAATATTACTGAACAAATTCTTGATGGAAACAAGTCAATTGTTGGTATTATGGTAGAAAGTCACCTGAAAGGTGGCCGTCAGGATATTCCTGCCAATCTTTGTGATCTGGAATATGGAAAATCAGTAACTGATGGCTGTATCGATTGGGAGACCACAGAAAAAGTGTTGCTTGACATGCATGAGGCATTGAAGGACGTTTTACCTAATCGTTAAACGAACTGACAAACGCCATCGACAAGATGGCGTTTTCATTTCTGAACAAGGAAAATTTTATCTGATGAATGAAATTGAAACTGCATTAAGTCAAATTGAAAATTTTCAGTTCATCCATGACCATCTGTTCAGCTCTGGTCAGCCGACAACTGAACAACTAAGGTTGATTAAAGAGTACGGCATCTCTACCGTAATCAATGTGGCATTAACAGATAGCGATCATCATCTGTTACATGAAGATAAAATTTGTCTTGATCTTGGCCTGAACTATATCCAGTTGCCGATCTCCTGGGAAACTCCCTCAGATAGTCAGTGCCTACTGGTATTGGATCTGATTGATCATCTGGTTAAAGAACAAATGGTCTGGGTACATTGTACGCAGAATTATCATGTCAGCTGCCTGATGTATTTATATCGACAATACTATATGAATATGGACATGCCGACTGCACAGGAATATCTGCATCAGCTCTGGGAACCGAATGAAACTTGGACCGGTTTAATTCATGCGGTTGCCCTACAGCTGCAAGGCCGTAAAGCAACACAGGAACTGGAATTATCCCTGATTCATCCCAATAACTTCGGTTGATGTTATTTATAATGGCTAATCAGAACAGTTGCCATAGACAGAATACCTTCCTGACGGCCAGTAAATCCTAATTTTTCAGTGGTTGTGGCTTTAATACTGATTTGAGTCACATCCACATCCAGCACATCGGCAATGCTCTGACGCATTTCTAGGTTATGTTTAGCCAGCTTTGGACGTTCACAAGCTACAGTGATATCAGCGTTATTCAGGCGATAACCACGATCCAGAATTAGCTGATAGACATGCTTTAATAAAACCTTGCTGTCTGCACCTTTAAACTGCAGATCGGTATCCGGAAAATGTTGACCAATATCGCCTAGCGCCAAGGCACCTAGCAAAGCATCACAAAGTGCATGTAAAACCACATCACCATCAGAGTGTGCTTTCAGGGCATGCGTATGTGGAATCTGAATACCTGCTAGAGTGACAAAATCACCTTCTTCAAATGCATGTACATCCAGTCCCTGACCAATACGAATTTGTGCAATCACTTTTATATCCTTTAGAAATAACTGATTGAAATCTTGTACACGACGTTTCTATTTCGCTATAGTTAGACCTAGCGTAACACAGTGAAAGTATAAGCGATCATGCTACTGAAAACTGATATAAATATGATGAAAATAATGGGACTTTTACTCGGGACAGGCCTTTTTGCTAGCAGTATTCATGCTGAATCGCTGGGCTGTAGCAGTCATCATAACAATAACGCAGCCATGAAAAAGATCTGCTCAGCCTCTCTGGATGAACCGCGTGAAAAACTGACTGATCAATATTTTACCGCCTTTCTGATTACAGATGCGCCTGTTCGCTTGTTGCAAGATACTCAGCAACTATGGAGTACACGCTTACAGCAATGTAAGACGCTGGACTGTTTTAAACAGCAATTTGACCAGCGTCTGGATGACCTCAATATTTATATTTCTTTGAATCAGAGCCTGACTCAGCACTATCTGAAGTTTGAACAGGGCCAAATGGCCAAACAGCCGATTCATCTCAAGATTCATCAGCTGACGAAAGATCGCATCAAGATTGAAGGGATCGCTTACCGCAATCCGAATAATCGTACAGAAACTCAGACCATTCCTTTTCTGGCCTATACCACGACGGAAACTAAAAGCCAGATTACGGATAATGAACATGACTGCAAATATAACTTTAATTATAGCAAGGCAATTTTGACGGTCAGTACTGAGCAAAAAGGCTGCGAGCGCTTTAGTGGTATTTATCGTTTATATGATTAAACAGCCGACTTTTATTTTTATCTATCAATATCCTAAATATATATTTAAAAATTTGAACTAGGAATTCCCTCTCCTTATAGGAAAGGGCTAAGGAGAAGTTTTTATAAAGATTCCCTTCACCCCAACCTTCTTCCTCAGGTAGAAGGAGCTTAATGAATAAACAATTATTTTTTGAGCTTTAAAATAGCCCGCAAGCGGGCTATTCACTTAGGCCGGGTAATGCTGAGCTATTTCTTGGCTAATCATGGCTGCGGTTGCTGCTGACAATGTCCAGCCCAAATGTCCATGCCCAGTATTATAAAAGACACGTTCCTGTCTGCCTCGGCGCACTACAGGCATCATGTTCGGCATCATGGGACGCAGACCTGCCCACGGAACCACATGTTCAGTACACAGATCGAAATTGCGTTGTGTCCAGTCAATTAAAGGCTGAATCCGGTCAACGCGAATATCCCGATTATAGCCATTAAATTCCGCGGTTCCTGCAACACGTAAGCGGTCTTTACCTAAACGTGACAAGACGATCTTGGCACTCTCATCGAGCAGGCTGACCCAAGGAGCATTTTGCTGGCTTCGCTCATCATTCAGCTGTACCGTAATTGAATAGCCTTTCACCGGATAGACATTCACTCGCTCACCCAACAGATCTGCCAACTGATAACTGCTGACGCCTGCACATATCACAATAGCATCCGCCTGAATTTCGAGCACGTCATCAGCATTGGCACGCACATTTTCAGGGCTTGGGTGGCATTTAACTGTAATATGCTGTGCCTGGTGATCTACCGCAAATACATCCTGACCAAATTCGAAGTTCACCCCTTTTTTCATACAGGCATTTGCCAGCCCTGTACTGAATTTATGAATATCTCCAGTCGCATCACTCTGGCAATAAAACCCGGCGTAATAATCCCCAGTTAATGCAGGTTCAATCTGCTTGATTTCTTCATTGCTGATGGCATTACGTTCCAGACCACCACTACATAGGAGATCATTAACCTTAATTGCGACATCATAATCAGCTTTATTGTGATAAAAATGTAGAATCCCACGCTTTTCCAGATCAAAATCAATCTGCTCAATTTCGGCAATTTCAAACAGGCGCTTTCTGGCCAGTAACGCGAGTCTTACCGTTTCCCGGGTATTGGTTTCATAGTTTTTAATATGACCTAGAAATTCCATCAGCCAGCTATATTTATGCAGACTAAAAGAAGGATTGAGCAATAGCGGTGCGGTTTTTTGTGACATCCATTTGATACCTTTCAATACAGTGGCTTTTTGATTCCAGACTTCTGCATTACAGGCAGAAAGTTGCCCGCCATTGGCAAAGGAGGTTTCCATCGCGGGATAAAGATGACGGTCAACCACCGTGACCTGATAACCGAGTAAGGCGAGCTCATAAGCTGTTGTTACACCGGTAATGCCTGCCCCCACCACAATAACATGACGCATAGACACCTCTCCTCAATATATGATGTCTTTCCCATCTGTCATGTGTACCTGAGAGCTTCAGTGACTGCATCATAGCTGTATGCAGCAACCTTCCCCCTTCGGTGAGTGATTCAACACTTCTCTCCAGAGTTTAATATATTATTGCAGTCCTTTTGCCTGAGAGTTTCCTGGGACCTTGCTCCTTCGGCGAATGCAGTAGCATTTCTCTCCTGCAATAATATTTTTATTATCCTGAGCAATTTATATACCATCTTATCAGGGACTACAGTTTTTTATTTATGTTAATTCACGTGATTTAAGTGGTAACGCTACTTTCAATAAATTTAGAAAAAATAACCCTATCTATTTCAAATGAATTTTAAGATTTTAATTTGGTTTTTTGCCTCATTTTCCTACGTCATGCTCCAATGCAAGGCATTTAAGAAAAGCAATAAAGTTAATATTTGCTTAGGCTATTTACAGGATTGATTTACCAGAAAACTCTCAATCTATGACCGACTTTCAGATCCTAAAATTAAATTAACCAGGAAAGAATCAACATGAGAGATCCTGCCGCGACTACCGTTTGCATACTGATAATACTGGCCATGAACTGGCTATCTCCCCCATAGACACGCGTCAGTACATAAGAAGCTGAAGCAGTAGGTAAAGCAAAGAACAACACCAGTACCTGTGTGGTTAAAGGATCAATATCAAATAATTGGCAGACAAAGAACGCAGCGAGCGGCATTCCCAATAAACGTCCGAAAGTCGCCAGGCCCAATGGGAAGATATCCCGCTGGAAGCCTTGGAACTGTAAGGCAGCCCCCACACACATCAAGCCAAGCGGCAAACTGCATAAGGCAATCTGTTTTAGGAATAATTCAAACCCAGCCCAAAGCGATAAGCCTGAGAGGTTAAATATACCACCAACAAGAGAACCTAGAATTAAAGGATTCTTTAACAGATCAATCAGGATTTTGAAGATCTGCATATCTGAACTACGGGTAAATGCCAGTACAGACAAGATATTGACCAGTGGAATACATAACACCATCACTACGGCGAAAATGGTCATGCCCTGCTGATGAAATAAAGCATTCACTGCTGCAAGTCCGATATAGGTATTAAAACGCAGGAGTGCCTGCACATAGACCCCAAAACGTGCATAGCCAATCTGATAAATCTTGCGCAGTACATATAGAGCAATACTGACCACCGCCATAAGGCTAAAGACCACCAGAACCACATCTTTAATGACTGCCATTTCAATCTTGGCTACGGCCAGATTTAAAAACAGCATGATTGGAAACAGGACAAAATAATTGAGTTTTTCAGCCCCACGCCAGAAACTATCTTCCAGCCATTTCCTTTGTTTTAATACATAGCCCAAAGTAATCAGGCCAATAAGCGGAAACAGTACAGTGAAGATAGTCTGAAACATTGAACAACTCATGATATGGGTTTTGCGGCAATCGCATCCAATTCAATTGCCTGTCAATGAGCAAGGATACAACAAGCGGCTCGTTTCAGGATAAAAATAGTAGAAAATTCAATGGATAATAAATAAAAAACACTTTCGCTGGCTTTAATTAAAATATGCTTTAAATCCAACTTTCATCTTTTGCAACATTTAGTGCATCATTTTTTAGTCTTTGAAGCTCCTCATAAACCTTTGCATCAAGCTTCGGACGGACTTTTTCAAACTTAACTTTTAACAAATCTAGGCTTCTTAAGAGCATCCTAAAAATAAGTTTCTCTCGGTCTAAATCATCTGTTGCCTTAAAAGTTGTTGGATCAATCCTTAAACGGAAATCCATATTTCTACGTTTAAATGAATAAAAAATACGTTCATCAAAACTATCATTTCCCACGCAGATTCAAATCCCAAGTGCAACACATTTGTAATTAGTTGAAAAAGTTAGGTG